>Ga0316206_1000217_pt1 | contig 105050 bp, 80 predicted proteins | sample 6monthpyrite_MG_FD_204942 | JGI IMG/M metagenome (GOLD analysis project Ga0316206, IMG submission 204942) | Microbial mat bacterial communities from mineral coupon in-situ incubated in ocean water Damariscotta River, Maine, United States -... | ecosystem: Environmental > Aquatic > Marine >...
CCGCTCAGCTCTTGGTGGCCTCAATCAGGGGACAGAGCGCCAAAAAACGGCGGTCTTTCCCCGAGGGATATGTGCCATAACAGGGCAACCGAGTATCGAGAATAGCAATCTAGCGAACGTCCGCTTCTGGCTAGTTTGAGTCATTGCCTACTGACCGCAATGCCAGTAAGTTAAGATTTTTTATGGGAGTGCGGCTTTAGCCGCGCAAATAAAGTGACTATGAAATCAGCTAGTTAATGCGCGACTGAAGTCGCACCTCCAAAGTGACTACCCTTAACTTACTGGCATTACTACTGAGCGAGTATATTGTCGTTAATTATTAATCTATCAGATGAAGCATAAGCTAGTGAATTTTATCAGGCACCTTTTTTCGGCCAGTGATCGTGCTTTTACCAGATTTTCTTTGTGCAGCAAGCTGGAAAGCAGTACGCCACTTATGTGTAGAAAAAATAAGTAACAGCGTAAAGTTCGATGCTGCTTCGCGGATCTCTTCCTAAAGCTCTTCCCCAAATTCATTTCCGGAATCGTCTCCGGACTCATTTCTGGAATGCTTGTGTTTAGTGTCGTCATCGTCTGCATAAGCACAGCTGGTAAGTTGTATTTCAGTGTGGTTACCGGCAAATGGCCCCAGCCCTTCTTCTACCGCATACAGTTTCAAGCCGCTGAGGGTGGTGATAAACGGGCTGATAATAAGCGCAATCACCATCCAGCCACCAGCTGGATGGTGACCTTTAAATTCTTGCGAATGACCGCCAATCAGACTTTTAGGTAACTCACCACGGCCGCTTTCCCCCAGCGAGCAGGAGGTGGGGCTGGTTGCTAATAGGCCCGAGCTTAAAAGAAATTGTGGTGCTACGTGAAACCCTGGAAAAGACCGTTCGACAGCAGGTTTCATCCATTTATAAAAAGTTGGGTATCAGTGGTCGACACGCTTTCTCTACGTGGTTTATTGAAAATATTTCATAAGCCCGTCTCTGTCTTTAACTCTGTTGAAATAAATATGTGAAATTTTTCACAAATGTCGATAAATAGGGTTTCTTTGGTTGTTATTTTTAAAAATGGGAATATAATCCCAATTATACAGTTGGAGTTTGAGAATAAGTTAATTGATTTTAATGGATATAAATTTCGAATAAAAAATATCCAAAAAAAATATCTGAATAAAAATTTACTGAGGAGTAAGTAATAATGAACAACCAACCCATATTTCGTAAAACTTTATTAGCGGCAAGTATTGCAGTATTAACAGCCTGTGGTGGAAGTGGTGGCGGTACGCCTGCTAACACATCAAGTAGCACGGGTGTCATCACCGGTTTTGGTAGTATTTATATCAACGGTGTTGAGTATGAAACAGATACCGCCAGTATTGATATCGATGGTGCTTCGCTTCCTGAATCCGAGCTGGGTGTAGGTGATGTTTGTGTGATTGAGGGTAGCGTCAACACAGATGGCACCACCGGCACTGCGGTTTCAGTTGTGTGTGCAGATGAACTGGAAGGTTACGTTCTGGATATTTCGGGCTTAGGCATTGATGGTACCGGCACAATTAATGTGATGGGCCAGACGGTTACGGTTAATCTTGATACCGTATTTGAAGGCAATGGCACCGATATTTTAACGATTAACGATTTAACGGTAGACACTGTCGTTGAAGTTAACGGTTTCTCGGATGGCACTGGCACTGTATTGGCAACGCGCGTTGAAACTAAGGCGGCGGATGATGATGTAGAGATTAAGGGGCTTGTGAGCAATATTGATACGGATGCAATGACATTTACCATTGGTGATTTGATTGTTGACTACAGCAATGCAACTGTTGAAGTGCCTGGGGCACTGGAAGATGGTTTGTTTGTTGAAGTGAAAAGCGATGAGCCTTTAGCAGATGGTAAAGCGGGTTACATCATGATCGCTAGCAAAGTTGAAGTTGAAGAAGACGGCGACATCGATATTGACGGCGATGAAGGCGATGAAATCAAAATGCAGGGTTTAGTGTCTGAAGTCGACTTTGAAGCCGGTACCTTCCTGTTTAATGGCCAGCTGGTTGAAATTGCATCACTGGATCTGGATGATGATTTTGATATCACCACGCTAGTTGATGGCATGATGATAACTGTTGAAGGTTATATTGACGCTGACGGTAACTTTGTTGTTGACGAAATCGAAGAAGAGAAAGAAACCGAAGATGAAGTTGAGGGAACCGTTACCGCAGTCACAGACACAACATTAACGGTATTAGATAATGGCGTTGAAACCACATTCATCGTCAACAATGATACGCGCATGATTGATGAGATGGGTGATGCGCCATCACAGTACTTCAGCCTGGCTGATGTGGTTGAGGGTGACTATGTTGAAGTCGAATTCTACTACAATGAAGAAACGGATGAAAACATTGCAACTGAAGTGGAAAGAGATGATGCGGATGAGGAGCCTAGAAAAATAAAAGAAGCGGCTGTAGTTGAAACTGCTCTATAACACCTTGAACTAGCAGTACATGAAGCCACTTATATTTTGTTTTTTAGGCATATATAGGTGGTTTTTTTGTTTAAATAAGGTAGGAAAAATCAACATGATTGAACGACTAAACTTGAAAATCGTCTGCATGGGAATATAATCCCATTATGGGTGATACTTTATTAACATTACTTGAAAAAACCGCCTCTAAAATACTGCGTCCTTTAGTGCGCGTGATGCTGCGTAACGGCATAGCCTGCGGTAGCTTCGAAGAAATGTTACGTAAGGCCTATGTTGATGAGGCCTATATTCTCGCGGCTCAGGACGGCAAGGCGACGATCTCGGCGGTATCCGCTAAAACGGGCTTATCTCGAAAAGAGGTTAAGCGCCTCACAGAAATTCAATTGGACGCAGCAACGGATACGGGGCACAAGTATAATCGCGCCATTCGAGTGATTAGTGGCTGGATGAACGATGAGCGCTTTAGCTCAGTAGATGGTGTTCCCCAGGTGCTGGATATGGAAGGCAGCGACACGGCCTTTTCGGTGTTGGTTAAAGATTACAGTGGTGATATACCCACCCGCGCCATGTTTGATTTGCTTGAAAAAAGTGGCTGTGTTGAAAAGCATGACAAGAAAGTGCATTTGGTGAGCCATGCTTATGTGCCGGGAAATGATCCGCAGGACGTGATTAATATTCTGGGGACGGATAGCCGTGAGCTAATGGAAACCATTATTTACAATATGAGTTGCGACGTGAAAGAGCGCAGATTTCAGCGCAAAGTTTCTACTCATAAACTGGCCACAGAGTATGTGGCTGAATTTCAAAAATATGCCAGTCGACGTTCCCAGAGTTTATTAGAAGAGCTGGATAGTTGGCTGAGTGAACGTGATGTTCCCGGTGATAAATCTGGTGATGTTCCAGGTGATGAATCTGAGAATAAACCATCAAGTCAGTATGTCAGTTTGGGCATATATTATTATTTAGATAATTTGAATAAAGATCATTCAAATAAAAATCATTCCGAGTCGGAGGATGAGTCGTGAAAATCCTGATTAAAAAATCCCATTTCGCAGTCGCCGCAATCAGTGCATTGCTGGTCACGGCTTGTGGCGTTGGTGGTGGCCTGGCCGGTATTGGTGGTAGTGGCTATATTTCCAACGGCTCAATCACCAGCTTTGGCAGTGTGTTTGTTAACGGTGTTAAGTTTGAAACCGACGCCAGTACGTTTGATATAGAAGATGACACTGACAAGACCCAGGACGACCTGCGTATTGGTATGGTAGTGGAAGTGACCGGCAGTATTAACCCCGATGGTAAAACCGGCACGGCGACGCATATAAAATATGGCGATGACCTGCAAGGTGCGGTGAGTAATATAGTCGCGGGTATCGGCACAACACAGTTTACTATTTTAGGTAATGACGTTGTTGCATCTGAAGTGAGTACCAATTTTGAAGGAATGCTTTTCGCTAATATTGCGCCAGGTATTGTGTTAGAGGTGAGTGGCTTTTATGATCAAAATAGTGTGCTGCAGGCAAGTTACATAAAATTTAAATCGGCGAGTTCAAATGCGGATACGATTCTTGAAATTAAAGGCACAATAAGTGATTTAAGCGGGAATACTTTTCAGATACAAAATACCGAGGTTAATGCAACAACCGCCATATTTGAAGACATACCCAGTAATCAATTACAAAACGGTATGTTCGTCGAAGTAAAAGGTAAATTATCTAACAATATTCTTATTGCCACTTCAATCGAAAAAGAAGATGGCTTTAGTGAAGAAGCGGGCGTTGAGTTAGAAGGTATTATCACACGCTATGTTGATAACACTAACTTTGATGTGAATGGCCAATTGGTTGATGCGACGAATGCTAGCTTGTCACCTGCAGGATTAATACTTGAAGAAGGTATTAAAATTGAAGTTGAAGGCCAGCTTAGTAATAATGTCTTTATCGCGAGCGAGATAGAAGCCCGTGAAGGCGAGGCCAGTGTAAGTGCTAAAGTGAGTGAGAAATTCATAGGCACCAATCGTTTTACGGTTGAAGTTGCGGGTCAGTTTGTCTCGGTGCAATTAACGACGGCAACGCGTTTAATTGATGAAACGGGCGCGAATGATATTTTACTTATTTCAGAATTAGAAACAGGTAATTTTGTAACCGTGCAGGGTTTTGAAAGCGCCAGTGATACGATTACTGCAACTGAGGTTAAGCGTGAAGCTGAAGTCAAAGAAACTGAGCTACAGGGTGTGGTGACAGCGGAGACAGTAAGTTCATTTACGGTGTTGGGCGTAACCTATAATGTTGACCCGAATACCGAATATAACGATAACACGGTAGAAACTATTGAGGATTTTCAGAAGTTAACCGAGTTAGGTGTAACCATAATAGGTATCAGCGATGAAGCGCCAGAAGATGGGATTGCTGATGAAGTTGAGATAGAGGATTAGTTTTTAGACCTTTTCACACGGTTGTTGTATTAATGTAAAACAAATAAGCATTGCTGCGAAGGCAGGCATCTAGTGATGCTGAAAAGCGGATAGGTTAATGTATTAGTGCCAATAGTCACTGGCAGTAGGCAATGACTCAAACTAGCCAGAAGCGTACGTTCGTTAGGTTGCTTTGCTTGTTGGCAAGTTGCACTGCCAGAGAACATCTCCCTCGGGGAAAGACCGCTGTTTTTTAGCGCTCTGTCCCCTTGTTGAGTCCACCAAGAATTGAGCGGAGTCGCTTATCGCTCTGCCAATCTGATCGGAATTACCACATGGGACAGGGCGCTAAAAAGCAGCGACCTTTCCCTGATGGTTATGTACCACAGCATGGCGTATTGGAAGTGGGCAGCGGTCTTTCCCCGAGGGAGATGCGCCACATCAGGGCGCAAAACATCAATTAAATAAAACGCTTAACTTCCGCTTCAGGGCATTTAATTGCGGCCATTGCATCATTGCGACCACCTCTTTCGTTCGACGACTATTGTTTACCTGCGGCTATGGCTCACCTGCGACTATCCGCAAACAACCACAACATGCCTATGCCCATCGAAACGTAATTGTTATCTTCAACTAGAGGGCTGGGTTCAAAAGTAGTGCCGCTTAAATTTTGATAGCGTATAAAAGCAAAATAAATAAAATTATTCTGTCGCCAGTTTCCCATTAAATCAACAAAGGCACCGGCATAGCCTGCACTCGTTGCGTATTCGTCACGCTGGGGTGTCACAAACTCAGCGGGCACGTCGTAATAATAAGCATTGTATTTTTCAGAGCCGTAACGTAAACCTGTGCGTACCTGATAAGCCCAGCCCGATTTAAACGGTCGTAAGGTTTCATAACTTATGCGGGGTTCAAAAACCCAGCCTATGGCTTCCACTGAACTCAGATCGGTGGCAATGGCTGCACGCAAGGGAAGCTCTAATCTAAATTCATGGGGCTGTTTACGGCCACCGGAAAAAATAACTTCAAACGAGGGGCCAATTTGCAATACCGTATCCAGATCCGGCATGCCTTTTCGAGCACTGCTTTCTGAGCTGTCAACCGGCACGCCTAATGCCCCGCTAATATTTAAGCGGTAGTTGGGCGATTCAAATAAAAAACTTCGGACGCCATCATCAACTTCAAAATTATCAGACTTGAATCTAAAATAGGGAAAGGGAATAATAAAGTTTTCACTCTCGGCAGAGCCGGGGTAAAGTGGTGTATTTAGGGCGGTAATGCCTGCGCCCATTTCCCAGAATGTTTCACCAGCAGTTAGTTGATTACAAAATAGACAGGTAAGAATAATTAAGCAACGTTTCATTGATATGTTTATTTTAAAAAAAGTGTGGTTACTATACACGAAAAGCGCATTAAGTTTTGTGGTTAAAAATTCCAGCGATATCCCACAGTAAAGAATAAGCTATTGTTACTCAGTGATAAGCCGCTGTTGGTGTCATCGATTTTGTCATAACCAATTTCTAAATCAAAGCGGGCCTTATTCTGATAAGTATAGTCTGTACGTACAAAGGCGCGCAGTCTATTCTGCGAGCGGTTGTCCGTTGAGTCGCGAATGTCAAATTGCAAGCGTGGGTTAATCCGCCATTCACGGGTGATAGGCAGTCTTGAGTTGGCAATGATTGAGATTGTCGTTGATGGATCGGTATCACTATATCGTATTCCCAGCACATTGGTGTCACGTTCTGAAAATAAATTATTTCCTACCAGCTGTGTGCTAATAAAATAATATGGCCCGAGTTCTTCGGTTGCCGGTACGCCTGCAGATGCCGGTGTAGAGCCGGTTTTTGAGACAGTGATGTCAGCAGTTGCCTGATAGTTCAGGTTTAGGCGTTTTGATCCGCCAGCAGTGATAGTCTCGTTGTTAGCGGTGCGGTCTTTTGCGAGCTGATATATTTGCTCAATATTTAATCCGGGGTTTTGTTCGGCTAACTCTTTTAAGGTCGTTTGTTGTTGTCCGACTAAGGCATTACTGGTTGCGAGTATAGGGCCTTTGCGCATAAAGGCATTAATAAAAACATTCATACCCTGTTCAAAACGCATATTGCCATTAAACTGTAAAAGATTGACTTCATCAAAGAGTAAATTGTAATCGATCATGCCAAAAAAAGATTGCCGGCGGTTGTTGTAAAAAACTTCTGTGCCTATGCTGGTGCGGTCAGTGAAGCTGTTGTATTTTTGATCAAAATAAAAAACATTCATATTCCAGTTGTTATAAAAGGTACCGCTTTCATAAGTGATGCCATAAAATGTTTTGTTTTCATTAATGGAGCTTTTGTCTTCAATTTCAACCGGAAAACCCGCTAAAAGATTTATGCGCATGTTGGGGGTGAATTGATAGCCTGCAGTGATGCCATCGAATCGGTTGTACAGGCCGCCAATGCGTAATGCCTGCCTGCCGATGGTTGCGGAGGAGCCGGTTGCTCTGTGGCTTAACTCATAATAAGTTTCAATAAAACGAAACTCATCTTTGTTTTCATCACTAATAAAATCAAAAACATGATCGCTGGTAAACTGATAGCGGTGATCGAATTTATTAGTGCGATGGGTGGTTCTAATATCGACAAAGCTGATAAGTTGAGACAGTGTTTTTATGGATTCACCGCCATCGACTGTAGCTATATTACCGCGATAAAATTGTGACAGGCTACCAAAGGTCCTGGTTTCACTTATTTTCTTTGTATTGCTCAGCATGCGAATTTTTTTTCTGGGGGCACTGGCTGCAGTAAGCAAGCCAGTAAGGCGTTGTTCAACTCGAACGCTACCTTTGTTGTCGGGATATAACTTCAAGTATCTTTCATAAACAACAACGGCATGTGCGTTTTGACCATTTCGTTGACGCGCTAAGCCCAGTAACTCTAGAGCCTCACTGGAATACCGATGATTACCCGCATTAACCACTGCCGTTAAATACCGAATGGCGCTGGAGAATTTTTTGTTTTTCAAATCATTTTTGGCGCGCCTCATTAAGCTACTGAGTTGTTTTTCAGACAGGGATGATGAGTTTTTACGAATGCTGCCTTTGAAAACGTTAGGAACAGTATGAATAATGAATTTCTTAGCATCAGCCGGGGTTTGTATGACCCATGCGCCGGGGTAGAGTTTGCGTACTTCTTTGAGTGTTGAGCTGGCTTGTTTGCGACTGCGGTAAAAACCTATATTTAACCTTTCCCACGGAGCGCCCTTAATTGTCATTTTTTCGACAAAAAAACTGCGTCCAGAAAAAACAATGTTATCGTTATAGTTCCATTTTATGTTTTTACCCGCAGTAGACGCTAGAACAATGGAATAAGTTCCAGGCGCAGGAGCAGCGTTTGCACTGCACGTTGAAAATAGTATCAGGCACAGTATAAAAAATTTGCAAAAATGAAACATAAAAAACTTAGGGCACAGCATAAACGTTTGTCTTAAAAATGATTAAATAATAAGTGAAATTTAGAGCTTACCTCTCACCAGTGTTGGCCGATGTCGTCACTTTCAATGTCTTCTTCTAAATGACAGCTCAATGGAGTCCCTTTATACCCTCCTAAATTGGTAGCTGATTTGGCAGCTTGAGCAGTCGTTAATGGCATGCTGGCCGGTTAATGGGACGCCAGTTGAAAAAGATGAGTGTTTTTAATAGCTCAGCAATTTTCTTTGTATTAAAGCAGGCCATTTTATTATTTCATTAGCGTTTAATGTTGACATCTCTAAAACTGCTGGTGCTATGACAGTCGTTACATTGGCGTCCAAATGAACGATTGTGAATGTCATCACTGCGATGACAGCTAATGCAGTCTTTAGAGGCTTTTAATTTCCCGCTAGATGAACTTTGGTGGCAGTCATAGCAGCCAATTTTTTTATGTGCCCCATCAATTTTAAAGCCGGTACTTTTATTGTGATCGAACAACCAGGTAAACCAGGAGTTAGGGTTGTGGCATGCGTGACAATTGGTGCCCAATTTTGTTTTGTGCACATCATCATCTTCGTGGCAAGCGTTACACGATGTTTTCGTGGTAGAGAAGCTATGGCTTAAATGGCACTCTTCACATTGCACAGTGGCATGCATTCCGATTAATGGAAAATTTGAGAGGCCGTGATCAAATGAAATGATGTTTTTCCAGCCTTTTTCATTGTGACAGTTATTGCATTTTTTTCCCTGCTTGCCTTTGTGAGTATCATTTTGTTTGTGGCATGAGTAGCAGCTTGATTTTACCTTGTTTTTGTAAAGGTGCCCCTTATGGCATTGGTTGCAACTTGTTGTTTTGTGTTTTCCTAATAAAACGAATTTAGTTTTTTTAGCGTGGTTAAACGTTGATTTAGACCACTTGCTAGAGGTGTGGCAAGTTTTGCATTTTTTGCCATATCGGCCTTTATGCTTATCATCGTTTTTGTGGCAGCCATAACATTTTTTAGGGAGGTCTTTTTTAATGTCTGCTGATGTGTGGCAACTCTCACAGCTGGCTTTTTTATGTTGTCCATATAAAGGAAAATCGGTTTTTTTATTATGGTCAAATTTTATTTTTCGCCATTTTGTTGTGCCATGGCATGAGTTACATTTCTTGCCGAAATTGCCGTTATGAATATCATTGATTTTGTGGCAACTGATACAGGTTTTTGCTGTGTCTTTATACTGGTTATTAATATGGCACACAGCGCAGCCTATTTTTTTATGAGCGCCTTTTAAGGCAAAGTCTGTTTTGTCGTGATCAAAACTGGTTTTTTTCCAGTTGCTGGGTTGGTGGCAGGTTTGGCACTTTTTGCCTCGTTTGCCCTTGTGTACGTCAGATTTTTTATGGCAACTAATACAGGTAGTGGTGGCTTGTGAGTGTTTTTTATTTTTTTTATGACAGGCAGTGCAGGCTGTTTTTTTATGTACGCCTTTTAATTTGAAATCAGTTTGTTGATGGTTAAATGTAGACGGGTTGAGCGGCGCAATGTTTTTGCCTCGACCCTTATGCTCCGCGTGGCAGTGCTTGCAGTTGTTTTTTAGTGACCTGGATAAACGACCATGAAAGCCGCGTTTTTTTTGTAGATCTTTTTTAATATCGTTATGCGAATGGCATTGCACGCATAGCTTTGGCTGAGCACCTTTATCAGTGACGTCATGACACTGGTCGCATTTTTCTTCGTATTTTGCATGCGCATTGGAAACGGGCCCTGGCATCAACAGAGTTTCTAATGAGTCACTATATACATTGCTTGCACTCATAAGCAAGGCGATAAAACACAGCGCTTGAATAATATGAGTGCGAAGCAGGAAATAAGATGATTTCATTGTTATCAGTAAATGTGCTGGGCAAAGTGTGCTTTCCAGCCATTCAGGATGTAGGTGCTAGCGATAATCATAAATAACTGGTCAATGTGCGGTTAAGTGGCTTTATAAGCCTGCACAGTACGTGAGGCGAGGTATCCGAAAGAGGTTTGCCAGGGGCTTCAAAATGCGATTGCGTTGCTGCCATCTTGGCTAAGTCTCTAAATCGGTATATTTTAATATAGGCGTATATTACCGAATGAGCAATAAGTTTTATGGGAATCAATTCACAAATCCCATGAAGTTTAATGCATACTATACCGCTTATTCTACTGGCTCGTAGATTTAAGTTTCAGGGTGGGGATCTACCTCTATATGTTTGATATTGTTGTTAATTTTGGAGAGAGAGGGTATAAAAGCTGATTTAGTTATCAGTGAACGGATGTGGGTAGGCGCTAACCAACTCACGCCCCCATGTCTGTCGGGTATATTATCAGCAATTGGTCGCAGGAGCATGTCGCATAAATTAGTTGCCCAGAATGAAATGTAAACCCGTGAAGAATAAGCCCCAGAAGAGTAATCCGAGAAGAGTATTCCCGTGAAGAACAATCACAGGCAATGTATCGGTTAATAGATAAAGCTCAGATTATTTTAAATACAGAAAATGTTGAGGTGAAGATTGGTAACCATGAGGTTATAGTTTGCGCCGGTGGTATACTGCGCATTGGGTTTTGATGTGTCGCGCTATTCATATTGATACTCAGTTTGGTACGGCGTAATATTTATGGCGTTTATGTAAAGTCAGTAATCGTGAGTTATCTTTGAAATAAGCCGGGAAATATAAGCCAGGAAATATAAGCCAGGAAAATTGAGCCAGGGAAATTGAGCCAGGGAAATTGAGCCAGGGAAATTGAGCCTGGAAAGTTTATCTAGCTCAACTGTTTATCCGGCATTTAGAGTTCATCGTTATACCCGCGAAGGCGGATGCCCTGTTTTTAGATTCTGCGGTTAGGTTCTGTTTTACGACCCGTGTTTACAACCCGTTTTTACAATAAATTAAAGTCATTAAGTTATTAATTATGTTTGCTCATTATTGTTTTTCTAAAATTTATTTTTTTTCTAAAATTTCATTTGTATTTATATTGTTTTTTTCAGTATTGTCGGCTGCCCAGGTGCAGGCGGCAACATTGGCGGATGCGAATATCGCTATTCGCACGCAAAACTATTCAAAAGCGGTGAGTATATTAAAATCACTGGCCAAAAAGTCGGATAAACAAGCGCAATATCAATTGGGGGTTTTATATCGAAACGGACAGGGTGTAAAAAAGAATCCGCAAAAAGCCGTCTATTGGATAAAAAAATCTGCCAGTCAAAATGTACCACGAGCACAATATTTATTGGCCGTGATGTACGAAAAAGGCAGTGGCGTCAAACAAAGCAACAAGAAAGCGACTCACTGGTATTCGAAGGCGGTAAAACAGGGGCATAAGAATGCTAAAAAGCGCTTGCAGCAATTACAGTCGGGTCAGTCAAATGAGCTGACTAAATCATCGGGCGAAATTGAAAATATGAGCCCCACGCAAGCGCTTTTTCATGCGGTGACCCGGAATGATCTTGTGCTGGCCGAACGTTTGTTGAAGCAGGGGGTGTCTGCGAATAGCCGAGACAAATATAAACGCCCGGTTATTTTTGATGCGATTAATAATAAACAGTCGACAATGGTGCGGTTACTGATTGAGTACGAAGCCGATGTTAATGCGCCTGATAAATATAAAGACAGGCCACTGCATATCGCTGCAGTTGCAGGCGATGAGCGTGTTGTTATGAATTTAATCACGCAGGGCGCAAAGCTTAACGTTAAGGATGCAAATGGGAATACCGCGCTTATGCTGGCATCGGCAAAAGGCAATAAGTCGGTAGTGGCGAGTTTATTAAAAAATAAATCCTGGATAAGGCCTAAGAATGCCCGGGGTGAAACGGCGATTATGTTGGCGCAAAAAGGCCAGCACAATTCTACGGTCAATCTATTAAAAAAATACGGTGCAAAGTTACCACGCACAAAAAAAGCCCAATTAAGTGTAGATAAAAAACTGGCAGCGATTAAAAAAAGTTCAAGCGGGGTTTATAAAAACTGGACACCATTAATGATTGCGGTTTGGCGAGGTCAGCAGGATGTTGTGGCGTCGTTATTAAAAAAGAAAGCCAATCCTAATCAACAGGATGCTGAGGGTTTAACGCCACTGATGCGAGCGGCAATACAGGGGAATGCAAAAATAATTAGCTTGCTGATTAAGTCGCGCGCGAAAATAAATAAAAAAAATCGCGATGGGAAAACCGCATTAATGTTATCTGCTATTCAGGGGAATAAAAAAGCCTTTCAGGTTTTGCTTAATGCAAAAGCTAATATTCATATAAAAGATAAAACGGGTCGTAATGCTTTGTCGTGGGCAATCATAAATAATCATGAAGAGCGGGTAAAAACATTGCTCAGTCACAAGGCAAAAATGAGTAATGTTCTGGTTAACGGAAAAAGTGATTTTATGAGGTCGATAAGTTTAATGTCGCTATCCACTATTAAAGCGCTAGTGGCTGCGGGTGCAGATGTTAATAAAAAAGATGCGGCAGGACTTAATGCGATTTGGTATGCAGTTGATGCGAATCAGTATGCGAGCGTTAAATATTTTGTCAGCCAGCAGAAACATTTTGATGCAAAAGATGCTAACGGTCAAACCTTGCTCCACCGGGCTGCTATCGTTAATAATGCTAAAATTATCTCATTGTTAATTCAAAAAGGTTTGCAGGTTAATGCGAAGTCGAACGATGGAAATACGCCATTAATGATTGCGGCTAGTCGCCAGAAGGTGGTTGCACTAAAGCTGTTTATTGCTAAAAAAGCTGATTTAGATATTAAAAATAACACCGGTAATACGGCTTTAAATCTGGCTGTAATAGGGAATAAAATCAAGTCGGTAAAGTTGTTACTGGCTGCCGGGGCTAATATGAATATACACAATAATAAGCGCGAGCAGGCGATCGACCTGGCTGAGTCTGGCGGGCATGAGGCATTGCTTAAGACTCTCAATGAGCATAAGGAAAAGTCGAAAATATTTGGTTTGTTTTAGCCGACTTTCATTATGAGGTATGGATGATCTGGGGTGTTGAAATCGAGTACTATCGCTTTAGGGTGTTTGTCGGATTTTATTACAGGATTAGTTTTGAGTTTGAGTCGGTTGTTGTTTTTCTACTTAAATAACAATCACTTATATAAAATGGTGTGTTTATTGCTTTGGTCTTCTAATTATTAGGGAGCAATGGAAATTACCATAAAAATGAATATAAAAAATGAACATAAAAACGAACTAAAATTAACATCAGCACTGGCTTACGCATTTTCTATTTCACTTCTGGGTACACTTGTTGTCTCATTTGTGGTCTCTCTAGCGGGTTGTAGTAGTGGTTCTGACTCCCCATCATCTGCAGCAGATAGCAATTCAAACTTCAAGTTCATCACAACATCGCCTTCAAGTTTTGTTACGTTTGAATCGGGGCAGGTGCGTCCGCTCGCGCTGTCGGCAGATGGTAAAACACTTTATGTGGTCAATACGCCGGATAATCGTCTGGAAATTTTTAAAATTACGGCTACCGCATTAGTACATCAAAGTTCAGTGCCTGTGGGTATGGAGCCGGTGTCGGTGGCGGCTCGGGATAATGGCGAAGTGTGGGTGGTTAATCATTTATCGGATTCTGTCAGCATTGTTGATACCAGTACTGCGACCCCTCGCGTTATAAAAACCCTGTTAGTCGGGGACGAACCACGGGATATTGTATTTGCAGGTACCGGCTCGATTGGTATTCAGGGCAGGGCGTTTATTTCGACCGCGCACCGGGGGCAAAACAGCCCCTACAGTCCCACGCTCATGCCGAATAACCCGGGTGAAATCAACACCTCTTTGCTTGCCGACTATAAAGGCCGTGCGGATGTCTGGGTATTTAATGCCAATAGCACGGGAACAGACCTTGGCGGTACTCCGCTTAGTGTCTTAACCTATTTTACGGATACACCACGCGCATTAGCCGTGTCTGCTGATAACAGTACGGTGTATGTGGCGGGTTTTCATACCGGTAACCAAACCACCATTATTCATGATGGTGCTGTGTGTGATGGCGGCGCGAGTGCACCCAGTTGTCAGCCGAGCAATGGACCGACGGCGCCAGGAGGTCTACCAGCTCCCAATGTTGATAAAAATTCAGTATCAGGCCCCGACGTCGGTTTGATTGTTAAATACAATGGCAGTCAGTGGGTTGATGAATTGAATCGTGACTGGAGCAATCAGGTGATGTTTAACCTGCCAGACACGGATGTGTTTGCGATTAATGCCAATAGTTTAGCTCAGAATGCGGCTTATGCCGGTGTCGGCACGGTGTTGTTTAATATGGTGAGCAACCCGCAAAGTGGAAAAGTGTATGTTTCCAACACGGATGCAAATAATAATGTGCGGTTCGAAGGCACTCGTCCAGCGGGTTCAGATATTAGTACGGTGGTGGGCAACCTGCATCAAGCTCGAGTGAGTGTGATTGACCCGGCTTTAAATTCGGTCACCCCGAGGCATTTAAATAAACACATTGATTACTCAGTGGTGCCATCCGCGGCGGGGGTGAAAGAGAATAGTCTGGCAACTCCGAATGCGATGGCGATTAGCAGTGATGGTAGCACGTTATATGTGGCCGCATTCGGTTCGTCTAAGGTGGGGGTGTTTGATACGGCGGCTTTGGAAAACAACAGCTTTACGCCAGGCGCAGCCAATCACATTAGTCTCAGTGGCGGCGGCCCCAGTGGTTTGATGATCAATGAGGCGCGTAATCAGTTATATGCGTTTACGCGTTTTGATAATTCAATATCGGTTATTGATACGACTACAAATCTAGAAACGCGCCATTATAAATTGCATAACCCGGAGCCTCAGTCGGTGGTTAATGGTCGATCTTTTCTATATGACGCGAACCTGACATCCAGTAATGGGGAGGCCTCCTGTTCGAGTTGCCATGTGTTTGGCGATTTCGATAGCCTGGCCTGGGATTTAGGTGACCCGGAAGGCGTTGTTAAACCGAATCTTAATGTAGCGGGAATAGGTGTCGGCTTGATTGCTTACCACCCTATGAAAGGGCCAATGACGACTCAATCGTTACGTGGAATGGCGGGTCAAGGTCCGATGCATTGGCGGGGCGATCGAACGGCGGCAGATGTGGGTGGCGATTCACTGGATGAACTGGGCGCATTTAAGGAATTTAATGTGGCGTTCGAGGGGCTGGTGGGTCGGAGTGGACCTTTGGCGCCAGCCGAAATGGAGGCCTTTGCGAACTTTATGCTGCAAGTTTCTTATCCACCTAATCCTAATCGTCCGTTGGATAACTCCCTGACGACGATGCAACAGGCGGGCTCTGATTTCTTTTTCACGGCGCCTGCAACGGCCGGCTTTATCTGCAATGTCTGCCATGTGGTTGACCCGGCGCAGGGCTTTTTTGGTGGTGATGGCAAAATAGGTATAACTGCCGGTGTGCAGGAAATGAAAGTGCCACATTTTCGTAATCTTTATCAGAAAGTCGGCATGTTAGGTATTCCGCAAATGGACGGCATTTTTATTGGCGATACCCAGCATCGGGGTGATCAGGTGCGTGGCTTTGGCTTCACCCATGATGGTAGTCTCGATACCATGAATAATTTTCACAATGCCCAGGTTTTTAATACGACACCAGAAGACCGGCGCAATCTTGAACAATTTATGCACGCCATGGACAGTAATTTAAAGCCGATTGTTGGGCAGCAAATTACCTTAAATAGCGTTAATTCTTTTACGGTTTTACCCCGCATCCAGCTGATGGTATCCCAGATGGATGCGAGCAGTAATGAGGTGATTGTGAAAGGTCGTATTGCGGATATTCAGCGCGGCTGGTTTCGCCAGTCAGATGGCAGCTATCAAAGTGATGATGCATTTGATAACCCGATATCTGAAACCCAGTTATTACAATTAGCGCAAAGTCCTGGTCAGGAGTTAACGTTTACTGCAGTGCCGGTGGGAACGGCAATTCGTATGGCAGTCGATCGTGATAACGATTTAGTGCTCGACCAGAATGATAACTGCCCGAATGTTGTGAATACAGATCAGGCAGATGCCAATAACGACGGGGTAGGTGATGCCTGTCCGGTATTCTGCCTGGCTGATTTTGATAATGACGGGGATGTGGATACCTCTGATAGCGCTGTGTTTGCTGCCGATTTTGGCAGGATTGATTGTGCCAGTGGTGTGGCAGGCGGCGGGTTGTGTGAAGCCGATTTCGATTTAGATAATGACGTGGATACAGCTGATACCTCGGTTTTTGCAAGTGAATTTGGCCGAAATGATTGCCCAGTTAACTAATCGTGTGAATGAATAATTTTTAAAATTTAAGGTACCCATAAAATGAAAATAAATCCAGTTATAGTCTGTTTCAGTTTAAGTTTACTCAGCTCGACGCTTTATGCCGCACCGGTTGTTTACTTCGATTTTGATGGTGATGGTTTGCAGGATACGTCATACAATACAACGCTCGGTGAGAGTATTAATGCCAGCTTGTATGTCACTAATGTGGATGATTTGCAAGGGGGGTTGCTCGGCTGGGGTGCGGAGTTTAATTTCGATAGTACCGTTCTTGCGGTTAACGCCTATGCAATTGATAACACCTGGCAAATACCGGGCGTTAATAATGGGTTTGATAACACTACTGGCAATATGGAGTTGTTAGCATCAAATATTTTCTCGGGACAAACCGGCACCATTAAACTGGTTGATATCACGTTTGATACGCTAAGCGAAGGTTCATCAGCTCTACTGCTAAGTGAGCTGTTTCCCGCATCGATTAATTTCACTGGCTTCGGCGCTGCAAATGGTTTCGATTATGATGCTGACATTGTGTTTAGTGATGCAAATGCAACAATCAATGTGTCTGCAGTGCCATTGCCAGCGCCACTGTTATTGCTGGCTTCGGGCTTGATTAGTTTAAGTCGTTTTAAGCGTAGAAAATAACACGCTATATGAGCAAGTCGTTAACTCAGCTGTAGGAAATTCAAAGCAGGCGGGAAAGTAGAGGTTTTACTAATGACAGTTTAATATATTAGCTACAATATACTACTGGTAGTAGGCAATGACTCAAACTAGCCAGAAGCAGACGTTTAGTTAATTGTTTTTCTCGATGCTCAGTTGCCCTGTTAAGGAACATGACCATCAGGGACAGTCCGCTGCTTTTTAGCGCCCTGTCCCATGTGGTAATTCCGATCAGATGGGCAGTGCGATGAGCGACTCCGCTCAACTCTTGGTGGCCTCAATAAGGGGGCAGAGCGCCAAAAAACGGCGGTCTTTCCCCGAGGGAGATGTTCCTTAACAGGGCGCATTTTTACAAGCAAATTAAACTGAAAAAAGTCCGCTTCAGGGTGTTTTGAGACCCTTACCTACAGTCAGTATTGTCAGATTAACTCTAAAGCTATTTTGAAATGAACCAGATTAGATTTGCTACTACAGTTAATCTGCTCTCAACCAAATACCAAGTTATGAAAGTTAGTAGCTGGCTCATATAGCGTGGTTTTTATCTGCTACAGATGTTTTTAACGTAACTGCAGGCTCAGTTCTTTTTCCACCAGTAAGCTGCTGATTTGCGCGCCAATTTGTTTTGAGAAACGTTCCAGAAAATCCGGTTGAATTGAAAAGTTAACAATGTTTTCCTCACCAATCACTTCTCGTGCAACATAGCTTGAGCTGCCCAGTTCATCGATCAGGCCAATTTCAACGCTTTGGTCACCGGTCCAAATTAAGCCTTCAAACATTCCATCCACTTCTTTTAAGCGATCCCCTCGACCTTGCTTAACCGCGTTAATAAACTGGTTGTGAACACTTTTGAGTAAGCTCTTCATGTGATTAATGACTTTTGGGTCTTGTGCAGCAAAAGGGTCAAGTAGCGCTTTGCTCTTACCGGCGGTTAAGGTTCTGCGTTCGACTCCCAGCTTTTTCATGGCTTCGACAAATCCAAAGTTATCCATGCGCACGCCTATTGATCCTACAATGCTGGCTTGATCGGCATAAATTTTCTCAGCCGCTGCAGCGACGTAGTAACCGCCAGATGCACAAATATCACTCACCACAGCATACAACGGGGTGTCAGGGTATTTTTCACGCAGGCGTAATATTTCATCGTAAATGTAACCGGACTGCACCGGGCTACCACCTGGGCTATTGATGCGTAATATCACGCCTGCAGTGTCTGGGCTTTTAAACGCAGCTCGCAAGCCGGTTACTACGTTATCAGCACTTGCTTCAGCACCCGGCGCAATCACGCCTTTAAGCTCCACCAATGCGGTGTGTTTTTCACCTTTGTTGGCGCCACCCTGTATAGAGGGGTTGAGCATGACTAATAAAACAAACAGATAAACAAAAGTGAGGATTTTGAAAAAGATCCCCCAGCGACGGCTGCGTTTTTGCTCTTTTAATCCTTCTGTGGCAATTGATGTCAGTACATCTTTTTCCCAGTTGTTGCTTTCGCTCATGCTAATTCCATAATTTAATTTCGATATATAAAAGTAGAGTGTATGCATTGTTGGCTATCAAGTGAAGCGTCTTGTTGGTTTTTTATATAAAATATCGCTGCAAATGCCCAGATAATAAAAAATGTGCTGTCATCCCAGATAAAAGCATTCAGGATGATGGTGTGGAATGTTAATCGTAACCTGTTTTCTCGCTAGTCTTTTCCAGACATGTATTTCCAGGCATATAACTATTGGATTATTTAAGTTCAAGGTTTTACCGTTAAATAGTCTTTAATTTGTTGATAGAATTGCGCAATATCGGTAATGGGTTTTTCAATAATACCGTCACAGCCGGCTTGCTCCATTTCATTCTTGTCTTCGAGCATCAGACGAGCCGTTAACGCAACGATGGTAATTTGCGGAGCAAAGCTTTTAATTATTTTAGTCGCCTGCAGGCCATCCATACCGGGCATTTGGATATCCATTAAAATTAATGAAACGGGGTGTTTTTTTACAAAATCTATTGCGATAGCTGCGCTCAATGCATCAGCAACCTGATAACCCTCCTGCTCCAGAAGGTAGCGTACTAAATAAATATTATCGGCATAATCATCGACGATAAGTATTTCTGCGGGTTTAGTTGGAGAATCATTCATTATCATTTCTTCGATTTATATAAAAGCGAAACCGACTTCCAGAACCTGGCTGGCTGGTGACGTCTATGTCGCCATTTAACATGTTAATATACTGTTTACTGAGAGTGAGGCCCATACCCGTACCTTCGTGTTCGCGATCACCAGCTGAGTCTTCTTGAAAAAAAGGCGTAAAGATCAGCTCGAGGTTCTTTTCTTTAATGCCTGAACCGGTGTCGGTGATTTCGAACCAGACTTTATCGACTTCCCCCCAGCTTTTTACGGTGATACTGCCGGACTGGGTAAATTTGATCGCATTGTCAATTAAAATAATCAGTACCTGCCGGACTTTACCCTGGTCACTTAATAAAACACCGCAATTATTGCACTCAACTTGTAGGCGTAGTGATTTTTTTTCACACATCGGCTTTAGCATTTCTGTGACTTCTGTGACTAACTCGGCAACATTGAATTGAGCGGTTTTTAAGTTCACCTTACCCGCTTCTATAATCGATAAATCTAATAGCTCGTTAATCAGGGATAACAAATGCTTAGCACTGGAATGTGCTTTGGTCAGTTGCTTAACCTGTTCTTTATTGACATCACCCGCTAATCCATCCTTAACGATGGCTGTAAAGCCAATAATGGAATTTAATGGCGTTCGTAGTTCGTGGCTCATGTTAGCAATAAAAGTAGACCTGGCTCGGGTTGCGATTTCAGCTTGATTAATGGCGTCCTTTAGTGAATTTTGATGGGCAGAAATTTGGTCCATCATCTGATTGAAAAATTGAGACAACTGTCCGAATTCGTCCTGTCTTTGCGTGTCGAGTCTGACATTCATGCGGCCTTCAGCAATTTTTTTAGTGGTTTCGAGTAAAGATTGAAACGGGCTATCAAATATTTTCTTAATCATCCGGTTAATCACGAAGCCGAAAATTAAACAGATAGCAATGGTCGTTAATAGTAGTCTTTTTTGTTCGTTGCGTAGTAGCTTCTCGAAGGGTTGGTGAAAAAGTTTGAGCTTGGCAATTTGTGGTTGATTGTTATCGTAGTAATATATTTTACGACTTATACTGCCTGGTGATTGTGTATCACCACTTTCATAAATTTTGTCGTGTTTGAATATGATTTTCATGCCACTAAAACCGAGAGCAGTTGCTTCGGTGGTTAGCGCGCTCCAGTGCGTATAATCGGTCGCTGATATTGTGCGAAATAAATCCTGTGATACAGTAAGAGCTATGCTGTCGGCATTGTGATTAAACTGCGAACGAATTTTGCTTTCACTATCCCAGACCAGCACTACCGCAATGCAAGAGCCAATTATGGTGACACCCCAAAGAACAATAGAGGTTATTTTAACGGAAAGTGATCCGTACCAGCCAGTTGTCCAGTCAGATGACAGGTTTTTATTTTGCATTTTTAAAGTAGCCTGAAATTTTATCGAATCGCATTAAGTTGTGCTCTTAAAACCTGCCCATTGAAGTAACAACATCATAGGGCAGATGCCGGTAATGCCTGACATGGTTAACATGATTCCAGTAAACCAGGGTAAAAACCAAAGAGTCTCTGGATACAATAATAACGGAATGGCAATTGTAATAGCTACGCTCAAACGGAACATTCTTTGCGCTTCAAAGGCAATGGTTTTTCTGTTTGCGGGTTTAATAGCCATCGTATCTTGTATCATAAAATGTGAATTTTTATTCATGAAGCTCAATTTTGATAAAATGATCGGTAGTCGAAGATTTGTGATACCTTCAAAGACCGCAATAGCGACAATAACGTATATTGCGTTATAGTATTCAAATGTCAAAAAAATGAGACATAATATGCCAAATACAAAACGCCAGCTTCTTTCAGTCATAGTTTATTCTCAAAAATATTTGATAACCGTCCTGTTAGGATTGAATGATTGGAATCGTCAAAGTGAATTTTGCACCGGAATTTAATCCATCACTTTCAGCAATAAGTTTTCCACCCAGTTCTTTAGCGACTATTGCGCTATGGTGCAGGCCATAGCCATGGCCGCCAATACGTTTTTTAAAGCCAAATTCAAATACACGAGATAAATCCACTTTATTTATTCCAATACCATTATCTTCAATACAAAAGACAATATCATTGTCATTTATTCGTGTGCCGATGATGATGTCTTTGTCTGCTTTTCCGCCATTTACTACAGCGTGTTTTGCATTGCTGATCAGGTTGACCAGTATCTGTATTAATTTATGTTTATCCACAGATAACTCTATATCTGTGTCATAATATTTACTCAGGTTTATGTTGTAGTTATTGATGCTGGAAATATTAATGTTTATCGCGTCATTCACAACTTCACTGGAGCTTATTTTTTCAACAACACCAACGTTTCCCGCGTAAGTTTGTTGTAAAGATATAATATTTTTAATGTGATCAATGTTGTGAATTAAGTTATCAAGTTCTACTAATTCTTCATGCTGGTCATTAGATAGTTTTTTTGATAGTTGTTCTATGTATGGGATGACTAATTTACCAGCTTCGTCATGTTTTAGATAATTGTTTAAATCGTCGCTGTGTTCTATTAATATGTTTGATATTTTTTCAACATTATTAATTCTTGATTTTATGGCGTTTGTTTTTAAAACAGAGGCTGATACATTAACGCTATTTAAAACATTACCTACATTATGCAGTACACCGCTTGCTACTTCTGACATACCTGCGCTTCTCGCTAGATCAATCATTTTTGTGTTTGTTTGATTTAACTGTTCAGTGCGCTCGCGTATTTTTTTCTCCAAATTTTCATTGGCATCATGCAGCTCTTTTTGTGCTTTTTCTCTCTCGCTGGTGTCGCGAATTATCATTTGCACATAGTTTCTGTCATTTATTTTAATGCTTTGTAGCTCAACATCGGCCGGAAAAGACTGGCCGTCCGATTTGATAAATGTCCATGCATAGCGGATTTGGTTGCTGGCGAGTGCATGATTAATGGCGTTGAAGATGCCTTCGTTGATAGTGTCGTACTGGGTTTCTGAAAATGTCGAAAAGTAATCAAGCCCGATCTGATTTAACTGGTCTAAAGAATCTATTGAAAGTTGTTCGAGTGCTTTGGTGTTACAGTTGCAAACGTGCTTATTATCTAGCACAAGTATGCTATCCATGCTGCCTTCAATTAATGCCTTGTATTTAATTTCTTCATTTAATATTTCTTGTTCTTGTCGTGATAAACGTTTTGTAAGGTAAGCTGATGTTAAATATATTATTGAAAAGATAAATATGATTAATATTGAAATGGTTTTTTGAGTGTTTTTCTGCGATAGAAAAATATTTTCTATAATGAGCTGATTGTTGTTTCTGTTTATTTCTAATAAGTCATCTAAAGTAGTGAAAATTTTAACTTGTAGAGATATTTCCTGGTGTAGTGTATGGATGGCCTCGTCGTATTCGCCGGCTATTCGATGTTCATTTATTTCATATTGTAATTTAACGGCATGTTTTGAAAGTTCTCGTTGTTTTTTTAATAAACTTAGTTCCGTATCGCTAAGGTTTAGGCTCTTGAATTTTTCTCTTGCAATTAGAAATAGCGAGCCTTGTTCTTTAAATCGCATCCACTCCTGATCAATCACAAATGAGTCACTGGCTAGTAATGACATGGCCAGTCTTAAATTGCGCTCGCGGGCAGCGACGCGCATTTCATAAATCAGGTTGGCCTTAACCGACGTTTCGTTAACCAGACTTTCAACTTGCAGGTTTACGTTTTTTAGTGCGAACCAGGTAATAATGCCGATAGTGGCTATTAATATGAAAGATATTAATATGCCCAATATAAAGATAAATTTTATATTGTGATTAATAGGTTGTCGGTTGTTTTCTTGCGGCATCGGGATCAGTTTTATGGTCAGTAGGGGGTGCGGGAAATAACTTGAAAGATCTTATAAAGCATTATTGAACCTAATTATCGTTTTTAATATTGGGTTTAATGGTTCAGCTAAACAATATCTTCCAATAGGGATGTAGTTGGTGTGTGGCGATATTATTCAGAGGGTGATTTTATGAGTATAGGTCATAAATACTGAGTTTTTGTTTGTGGGGAAGTGCTGAAGCTTATCTAAATTGGTCGAAGTGGTTCGATGAGAATTGTGGGCATAAAGAGCGGGTCGATTATGCCCCGTCTTTAGACAAGAGTTGAAATGATTTGTGGTTAGCGTTTTCTTAAAAATGCATCTAAGTGCTTGAGCTGGTCGATGCAACCTATAGGTTGGTGCTCTAATAAGCGCGCTTCAGAGTGAACTCCGTAACTGACTGCCAGTCTGTCCATGCGGGCATTTTTTGCCATTTCCATGTCGTACTCAGTATCACCAATCATTAAGGCATCGCTGACATCCATTCCAAGCTGCTGAAGTATTTCTTCGAGCATCAACGGATGTGGTTTTGAGAAGGTTTCCGAGGCGCAGCGAGTGGTGTGAAAGCGAGGCCCGAGACCGGTTATTTCTAGCACCTGATCAAGTCCCTGACGGCCTTTGCCGGTGGCTACGGCTAGCCAGTATCCCTGTTGTTCCAAGGATTCCAGCAGCGCCTCGGCACCCTCAAATAGTACTGATGAGGTTTCATTAACTTCCATGTACTGGTAGCGGTAAACCGATGACATCTCAGTTATCTGCTGTTCGTTGGCGGCCGGGTGAAGCTGTTCTATGGCTTCTCGCAGGCCCAGGCCAATGACATCTTTTAGCTCGTGGTCGCTGCGATTTTCTTCGCCGAGTATTTGTTCTCCGGCTTTTCGTAAACAGTCAACGATGCGGGCAACCGAGTCCATAATGGTGCCATCCCAATCGAAGATGAGCAGTTTGTAAGGGAGTGGGGTGTGAATTGAGATGGTCATTGTCCTGAAAAATTGTGGTTATTGTGATGATTTGATGGTGATAAGTATATTAGCCTGTATCAAGCTACGTTGTAATAACATCCTGCCACTCGCTTTCTAGTGGTGCGCAGATGTCATAATGCTGTAGGCCGAGATCAAAGCTGAGTCGGTATGCATGTAAAAACATGCGTTTAAAACCGTGTTTTTTTAACTGGCTATTCAGCTCACTGTCACCGTATTTTTTATCGCCGGCAATCGGGTAGCCCGCTGCTTGTGCGTGAACTCGAATTTGATGGGTGCGGCCGGTGAAAATTTTAATCTCCATCAGGCTCATATTGTCATGATATTCAAGGGGGATAAACAGGCTGCGCGCCGCTTTACCCTCGGGGTTCACTTCTACCATGCGTTCACCTCCGCGGATGGTGTTTTTTAGTAGCGGTAAATCCACATTTTTTTCAGCTCCCTGCCAGCGTCCTTGAACCACGGCTCGGTAAATTTTATTCATTCGATCGGCTTCGTCGCGAAAGCTCTGGTGTAACTTGTTTAACGCATCTTTAGATTTGGCAATCACCAGGCAGCCTGAGGTTTCTCGGTCGAGGCGATGAACCAGTTCCAGCATATCTGCATCTGGGCGGGCCTGACGGAGCATTTCAATCACCCCAAACTTTAAATTACTGCCACTGTGCACGGCTATACCGGCGGGCTTATTGAGTACGAGTAATTGAGCGTCTTCAAAAATAACCGATTGGCTGACTTTGTCGACCAGGTGTTGAGGTGCTTTACTGTCATCCACTTCGGCCATGCGCACGGGTGGAATTCTGACAGTATCGCCAAGCTTTAAACGATAATCGGCTTTCTTGCGGCCCTTGTTAACGCGCACCTGTCCGCTACGTAACAACTTGTAAACGCGGCTTTTAGGCACGCCTTTGAGTTTGCTGAGCAGGAAGTTGTCGAGTCGTTGTTGTTCATTTCGAGGGCTTATTTCCAGTAACTGGACGCCGTGTTGGGGGAGTTCAAGCATGCGGCGAATGATATCAGATTAATTTAACGGCGTGTGATTTGTGGCTTATTTTTTGTATTTTGATGTCGAATGAGTGTGGCTCAGATCGCACCGGTTTAAAATTAAGCTGGGGTTACCCCTTGACCTACTTGTTACAATTTGCAAAACTATGCTCGTTCTATAAAGAGTGTTTTTTATTCTGGGCTATAAAATCAATGACTTAGCTTTGTTTTTTAGCCAACAATAGAATTCAAAATATATGAACACTCATCGAAACTGATGAAATATACAGAATCCGGGTTTATGCGTAGTAATAAACCCACCCAGTTTGAATGGTTAGATAGAGCCTTTATAAATCTATCACTAACTTATTATAACAATTAATGAATTTCACTCTGAACCCTAACTTAAAAGCAAAGCTGAACGACAGCCTGGACGCCCGGAAAATAAATCTGGTGCTAATGGATGAGTGGCTTGTGGCTGTTTATGCGTTTTTTATGAGCGGTACTTTTACTGCTCTCAAACAACAGCCCGCCTATGTAATGTCGTCGGTCGCTAGCGGTTTCCCCCTGTCAGAGTGTCAATCTAACTCAGGTTTACATTCCAATGAAACGAATATTAATCAACGCTCTCCAGAAAGAGGAGACACGCGTTGCGATGGTCGATGGCCAGCAACTTTACGATCTGGATATCGAAGTATCCTCACGCGAACAAAAGAAAGCCAGCATTTACAAGGGTACCATTACCCGGGTTGAGCCTAGCTTAGAAGCGGCTTTTGTTAACTATGGCGCTGACCGTCATGGCTTTCTGCCTTTCAAAGAAATTTCCCGTAGCTATTTTACTGATGAAGCGCGTAATGCGTCGGGTCGGCCCGATATACGCTCGGCCATAAAAGAAGGCCAGCAGGTTATTGTGCAGGTAGATAAAGAAGAGCGCGGTAATAAAGGCGCAGCACTCACTACCTTTATATCACTGGCCGGCCGTTATCTGGTGCTAATGCCCAATAACCCGCGTGCAGGTGGTGTATCTCGGCGTATTGAGGGCGATGACCGCAAAGAAATTCGCGATGCCATGAATGGTTTAGATATACCGCAGAGCATGGGGTTAATTGTGCGCACAGCCGGTGTGGGTCGAGCGACCGAAGAGCTGCAATGGGATATGGATTATCAGGTGCAGGTGTGGAGTGCGATAGAAAAAGCCGCCGCTAATAAGCCTGCACCGTTTCTGATTTATCAGGAAAGTAATGTGATTATCCGCGCACTGCGTGATTATTTCCGCGATGATATCGGCGAAATTTTAATCGATAATCCAGAGGTTTATAAAACGGCCGAAGATTTTGTTAAGCAGGTAATGCCCAATAGTCAGCGTAAATTAAAACTTTATCAAGATGACATTCCGATGTTCAATCGCTACCAGATTGAAGGGCAGATTGAGTCGGCTTTTCAGCGTGAAGTCACGCTACCTTCCGGTGGCTCAATTGTCGTTGATTTAACGGAAGCATTAATCTCTATCGACATTAACTCTGCTCGCGCAACCAAGGGCGGTGATATCGAAGAAACCGCGACGAATACCAATCTCGAAGCCGCCGATGAGATTGCGCGACAGCTACGTTTACGTGATTTAGGCGGCCTGGTGGTGATCGATTTTATCGACATGATGGCGAATAAAAATCAGCGGGCGGTGGAAAACCGATTACGTGATGCGTTAAAAATGGATCGAGCGCGGGTGCAAATTGGTCGCATCTCACGCTTTGGTTTACTGGAAATGTCGCGTCAACGATTACGCCCATCTCTGGGTGAGGCCACCCAAAAAGTGTGTCCGCAATGTAATGGGTATGGCACGATTCGCAATATTGAATCCCTGTCTTTATCACTGCTACGCATCGCAGAAGAAGAGTCTCTTAAAGAGCATACCGGTCGTGTGATTATTCAGGTGCCGGTGGAAGTGGCCACTTATATCTTTAATGAAAAACGTAAAGATTTAATTGAAGTCGAAAACCGTACCGGTGTAGAGATTTCATTTATTGCTAACAAAACCATGTTGCTTCCACACTATGAAGTGAGTCGCTTGCGCAATTCTGAAACAGCGACTGTAGAGGGTAAAACCTCATATCAGTTAGCCAGTGACAGTGAGGAAGTTTATGTGCCGGATCGCGATAAAGCGAATGCGGTGGAAGGTGAAAAGCCGGCGGTACAATCAGTAACACCAGCCCAGCCCGCGCCGGTTGTTGAGAAGAAGATTGAAGCGCCAGTGGGATTAATTTCGCGCATACTTAAAGCATTGTTTGGTGGTGATGACTCAGGGGATAAGCCGAAAAAGCCTAAGCAGAGTCAGCAACAGAGCAGCCGAGATCGCAATAATGATCGTGGCCGTAACCGTAATCGTAATCGTCGCGGTGGCCGTGATGGTAAACGCACTGAAGCTAAAAACGAGAATCGTGGCGATAACCGTGGCGATACTCGCAATGATAATAAAGGACGCGCTCAGAAGCCGCAGGGGCAGAAACAGCAAAAGCAGCGACAGCAGAATAAGCCTGCTGCTGTTAAGCGTGAAATGCAGGGTGAGCGTAAAGAGACTCGCCAACAAGATCGCCAGCAAGATCGCCAGGGCAGAAATCCAAATCAGGATAATAGAAACAAGCCTAAGCCTGGCGAACAACAAAATGCCCAGCCTGAAAATCAGGCTGAAAATGAGTTGAATAGTCAGTCTGCAGCACAGCAAAGCCAGGCCACGACTAATGAGCAGCAAGAAGATCGCAATGATGGTGCGCGCCGTGGTAATCGTCGTGGACGTGGGCGTCGTCGTGGGGCGAATCGTAATGATACTCGTCAACAGGATGGTCAGCAGCAGGGCACTCAGCAGCAAGGTTCACGTGCTGGTTCTGAGCAGGCTGTCGCCGCTACTGAAAAATCACAACATGACATTAAATCAGGGCAAGAAAGATCAGTTCAGGAGAAATCAAGCCAGAATAAGCCTAATCAGGGGCAACCCGCTCAAGCTCAACCCGCTCAAGCTCAACCAGGTCAGCAGCAAAGTAAGCCTGTAGCCGTTAAAACTTCTTCAGATGTGGTATCTGCATCCAGTGTACAAAAAGCAGACGTAGTAGCAGCTAAGGCCCCGTCTGCTACAGCTCCCCCTGTATCGGTTCAGGAGAATCCCGATAAGCCTGCGCATGCAAAGCAGTCTACACAGCAGTCATCTCACTCGGGCAGCGGCCCAGGTAATGCACCAGGCAACGTGTCCGGCAACGTGTCCGGCAGCGCCCCGGGCGGAAACGCGAGTGTAAAGCAACCAGAGGCGACTAAGCCCGTTGATTCAAAACCAGCTGAGCCAAAACCAGCTGAGCCAAAACCAGCTGAGCCAAAACCAGTAGTAGCGAAGCCAGTTGAATCTAAACCTGCAGCAGCAAGCTCTGAACAGCAGATGCCAGTGCCAAAGCCTGAGCCAAAACCTGTGCAAAAACCACAGGCTAAGCCGGCGCAAACTACCTCTGCACCAAAGCCATGGGAATTTCAGGGTAATCCTGAAGCATCTAAACCTGCTGCGAAGCCGCAAGTTAAATCAGATGCAAAACCGGTGCAGCCAAAGACAGCGCAAATAGATAAGCCTGCCGCACCGAAAACATCAGATGCCAAACCGACAGAAAAATCAGATCGTAAACCCTGGGAATTTTAGATATATGGGTTTATAAATCTGTATGAATTAATTCAGTTTGAATTAATTCCAGAAAGTTTAGACTTTGGATGCCAAAGTCAAAGGCAATAATAAAGCCGATCTGATGATCGGCTTTATTATTTGTCGACTAGAGATGTCCTAAAGTGAATGCTTGCTTTTGATGTCTTCTAATAATCCCTTCGAAGCATCTTCAATTAGATCTAACACATGCTCAAAACCCTGGTCGCCACCGTAGTATGGGTCCGGAACTTCGTTTTCAGAAAAATGTTCAGCAAATTTTAGAAACATAAACAGGTTGTCCGCTGAAGCACCGACTACGTCTTCTAAATCAGAGAAGTTACTATTGTCCATCGCCAGAACATAATCAAAAGTTTTAAAATCGTCGCGCTCAACTTTACGGCCGCGCAGTGCGCTTAAATCTATGCCACGTTTATTTGCGGCAGCCTGTGCGCGAGTATCTGGTGGTGAGCCAATATGGTACGCATGTGTACCGGCGGAATCGGTTATAATTTTATCGCCTAGCCCGGCTTCTTTAACAATGTGTTGAAAATAACCTTCAGCGCTTGGTGATCTGCATATGTTGCCCATGCAAACGAATAATACTTTTACCTGTTTCATAATTACCTGATTTTAGATGTGAGAAATGATTGGGTTTATACTTTAATTGATCATTATTATATATTTGATTGATTGAGTACAGAGTGCCGCGTAAGCCTTAGATAAAAAGTCACTGTGACTTGCTTGGAAACAGTGTGATTTAAATTGATTCATCGGGTCAGTGTTTGGCTTTTGAGTTAGTTTCATTATGTTATTTTTTATGTTATACCTGATGTGTGCTTTGTAAATAATGCCGAATTCAAAATATTAAGCTACATTAATTGATGGCGCATTTTATAGCTATGTTTTTTAGACGAACATACCAATACTTTTCCCGGGAAAGCGAATGACTATTAAAAAAAACATCCATGTTATTTTGTTGTGGGGTGCTATTACTAATACCGGTAGTGCGCAAATCAAATTGCACATCACAACGGGGTTTACCTCTCCGGTATCCGATTTTTACAGTAGTGTATTGGTTGAAGCTGACAGACGCATGAGTGATGTCTCTATTAGTTTTGAGGTGTTGCCTGCCGAGCGTTCATTGGTGTTGGTAGATGAAGGTGTCAATGACGCTGAGTGTTGCAGGGCTCCAGAGGTTTTAATTAAAGAGTATAAAAACCTGATACCTATAGATGTGAGTTTTTTTTCTGTGCGTTTTAGTGTGTTCAGTAAAAATAAGGATATTTCGATAAAAAGTTTTGAAAATCTCAAGCCATATTCTATAGGTACAGTTAAAGGTTGGAAGCTTGCGGTTATCAAGCTTAAAGAAGTTGAACCGGCGGAAACCCATGTAGTTACTACGCCAGCTCAACTGTTTAAAATGCTGGATCAGGACAGAGTGGACTATGGTGTGGTTGGGTATTTAAGTGGCTTAAAAGTAATATCGCAATTTAAGTTTGATTCGATACATGCAATTCAACCCCCACTGATCGAGAAACCTTTATTCCTTATTCTTAATAAAAAACATAAAAATCTTATTCCTCGCTTTAATCAGGTTTTTAATGAAATGAAGACTGATGGGACGATTGATAGGCTCTATAAAGACGTGGTTGATTCGTTGTAGTTATGCATTTTCGAAATCCTTTCAAATATTGTAAAAGTAAAATCTCAAAAATACTGGTGCTTTATATCGTGCTTTTTAGCTCGGTAATTACACTTGTTCTTACTGCGATTCAATTGCGCCTGGATTACAACGAAAGTATTCTAATTATTCATCAACGTATTGATCAAATAGAAAAAACCAATCTTGATTCGATTACTCAGGCGTTATGGACCATGGATAATTCATCCGTAAAAATTCAGCTGGACGGGCTCAGTCGGATTGCGGATATTATCTTTGTTAAAATTATTGATAAGAATGGAAATTTGATTGCGGCCTCGGGTCATTTTGAGGCGCAGAATACGCTGACAAAAAGTATTGTGCTTGAACGAAAATACAGGGGCAGGAATACATCTCTGGGTACTTTGATTATTGTGGGTACTAAAAAAAATGTATATCAGAAATTAATTGATACGGCGATAGTCATTCTGATTTCTCAAGCTGTAAAAACGTTTTTAGTCAGTTTGTTTATGCTAGGTATATTTTACTACCTTGTTACGCGGCATTTAGAAAAAATTGCACGCCACTCTGAAATGCTGAATTTAATATCCGCTGCTTCCGTGCTCCATCTGGAACGTGGAAGTTCAAATATGATTAAAGGCGATGAGTTGGATCGTGTTGTTGATGCCATGAATATCATGTCGAATAATATTCATGAGTCTTACAATAAAGTAATCAGTAGCCAGCAACAGCTTGCTGACAGGGAAGCAAAATTCAGCGCAATGTTTGATGCGATGACGGATGTTATTGTTTTTGCCGATAGCGAACGAAAAATCATTCAAACTAATCCGGCTTTTCAGAAACAGTTTGGCTACAGTTTTGAGGAAGTAAAAGGGCAGAGCACGCATATTTTGTATGCCCAGTCTGAGCAATTTAAAAAGCAGGGAAAGAAGCGTTTTAATGCAGATGTATCTAAGCTGTCCCCACTTTATGAGGTTGAATATCGTCGAAAAGATGGCAGCGTTTTTCCGGGTGAAACGATTGGTGGCCCTATCCATTTTTCTAATGGAGAGCTGGTGGGTTTTCTTGGTGTTGTTCGTGACATCTCTACGCGTAAACTGGCTGCAGAAGAACAGTCCATATTACAAAAACAATTAATGCAGGCACAAAAAATGGAGGCGGTCGGCCAGTTAACTGGCGGAATCGCACATGATTTTAATAATATTCTGGCCAGCATTCTTGGTTATGCGGAATTAGCAAAAGATATCGTCTCGGATTGCGATAACCCGAATCTGATTAAGTACGTGGATCGTATTAATGTTGCAGGGGAGCGCGCAAAAGAGCTGGTGATACAGCTTTTAGCTTTCAGCCGTAGCGCCCCGGGTGACATCAAGCCGATTAATTTGCCTGTTTTAATTGATGAGGTTGTTGCTTTGCTTCGTCCAGGTATTCCGTCGAGTATTGTGTTGAATGTTGAAATAGACGAGCAGGTACCTTATGTGCTGATGGATAATACGCAAATGCATCAAATATTAATGAATTTATGCATTAATGCGCGTGATGCAATGAAAGGTAGTGGAAGCCTGACCATTAAACTTGAGTATGACGCTGACGTTAATGCAAATTGTAACTCATGCCGTACTCCTGTTAATGGTGCGTATGTAAAGTTAACCGTTCAAGATACAGGAACTGGAATTGCGCCGGAGTTGCTGGATCATATTTTTGATCCTTTTTTTACGACTAAAGACGTTGGCAAAGGAACTGGCATGGGCTTGTCTGTCGTACACGGTATTTTACATAAGCATCACTCACATATACTGATTGATAGCCGGCAAAATATTGGCACTCAATTTCATCTTCTCATTCCGGCGGCTTATGAAAATATTTCTGAACCTGACATCGATTCATCCCTGGATAAATTTTCTAGTACGGTTGGCCAGGGAACAGTTGGCCAGGGAAAGCATATTCTGGTTGTAGATGATGAAGACAGCGTGGTGGCTTTTTTACAGGATTTTTTGAAAATGTATGAATATAAGGTGACTGCGACAACCAGTAGTCGACATGCAGTTGAACTTATCAGAAACTCGGTATCTGAGTTCGATCTTATTATCACCGATCAGACGATGCCTGAATTAACCGGTGTGCAGATGATAGAAGAAATTTTTAAAATCACCAAAGACATCCCCATCATATTATGCAGTGGTTATAGCGAGCAGGTTGATGAGGCAAAAGCATTGCAACTTGGGTGTGCTAAATATCTGACAAAGCCGGTTAAAAATCAGCTACTTTTAAAAACCGTGCACGAAATACTATGTACTGGATGATGTTTCTGCAGATGTTAGTTTATGTCGCTCGGTCCTGATTTCGCTATTGGCCACGATCTTGTTCTCGATTTTGTCCCGATTTTATTCCCGATTTTATTCTCCGGAAAGGGCTAAAAATCAGTGAGAGGCTGTTTTCGGATGCCAGCCTGCTGGAATGCCATCTTGAAAAAGACAAATATAAATGCCTCAAAATAAATGTATAATAGCCGTCGAAAATTTAATTAACGGTTATGCACCAAAATATCATGCTGAAGATTTATAACACTTACACCAATCAAAAAGAAGAATTTAAACCCATCGAGCCGAATAAAGTGCGCATGTATGTGTGCGGCATGACAGTTTACGACCTGTGTCATTTGGGGCATGCACGGGTGCTGGTGGTGTTTGATATGGTGACCCGCTACTTTAAATCTCAGGATTATGATGTGACCTATGTGCGTAATGTAACGGATATCGACGATAAAATTATTGCTCGCGCTAATGAAAATGGTGAAGATTTTAATGATTTGACCAATCGTTTTATTCACGCCATGCACGAAGATTCAGCAGCGTTGGGGGTGTTGCCGCCAGATGAAGAGCCGCGAGCCACAACATCGATGAATGACATTATTAAAATGATTGTCACCTTAATTGAAAAAGGTTATGCCTACGCGGCAAGCAATGGTGATGTTTATTACGATGTCAGCAAATTTGAAACCTACGGACAATTATCGGGTAAAAAGACCGAAGACTTGCGCGCAGGTGAACGGGTGGCGGTGGATGAAAATAAAGACGATCCGCTGGATTTTGTTTTATGGAAAGCGGCAAAACCCAATGAGCCTTTCTGGGATTCACCCTGGGGTAAAGGGCGCCCAGGTTGGCATATTGAATGTTCGGCGATGTCAAAATGCTGTCTGGGAAATACTTTCGATATCCACGGTGGCGGTCAGGATTTACAGTTCCCACACCATGAAAACGAAATTGCCCAGAGCGAAGCGGCCAATGGTGAGAAGTTTGTCAATTTGTGGATGCACAATGGATTCGTTAGAATTGATGATGAAAAAATGTCTAAATCACTGGGTAACTTTTTTACCATACGTGAGATTTTAGAGCGCTATCGTGCAGAAGATGTGCGTTATTTTATTTTAGCCAGCCATTACCGCAGCCCGTTAAATTATGCGGATACTATGCTGGACAGTGCCAGTGCTGCATTGAGTCGTTTATACACGGCGTTACGTGATATAGACGTGACTCAGATGAACGATGATTCAAAAGAATATGTGCAGCGCTTTGAAGCAGCGATGAATGAAGATTTTAATACCGCCGAAGCGATGCCAGTTCTGTTTGATCTGGCCAATCAAATTAATAAATTAAAAAATTCAGACACAGTTAAAGCTTCTGCTTTAGCGGCTACGTTAAAATATTTGGGAAATATCCTGGGCTTGTTACAGAGTGACCCGCAGAGCTATTTAAAAAGCGGTGGGCGTTCTGATGGTTTGAGTGATGGTGAAATTGAATCGCTGATTACGCAACGCACACAGGCAAAAGCCGATAAAAACTGGGGCGAAGCCGACCGAATTCGTGATGAATTAAAAGCCCAGAATGTGGAGCTGGAAGATAAGGGTGGGGAGACGAGCTGGCGCCGTGCTTAAAGCGTAGGGTGAGTTTTTAAAGTTTAAAAACTCATGTTTTGCGGGTTAATCCAAAAATATAAATGCAATTAGACAATAATAAAAACTCGCTGAGCGAAGGCTATTTACTCCATTGGTATGAAATAAAAAAAATTTTAGGCCGTGGTGGTTTTGGCATAACCTATTTGGCACATGATAATAACCTGAGTCGCCATGTTGCGATTAAAGAGTTTATGCCGGAGGATTTCGCCAGCCGAGAATCCAATAATACCGTTCACCCGAAAAGCGCTGCACAAAAAGAACTCTACGATTGGGGCTTACAACGGTTCGTTGAAGAAGCCCGTACCCTGGCAAGATTTAATCACCCTAATATTGTGCGCGTACTCAGCGTATTTGAAGAAAATAACACCGCGTATATGGTCATGGAATATGCGGTGGGTAACGATCTGTCTGGTGTTTATAAAAAACCTCAACAACTGAGTGAAGATCAGTTGCTTGATATTTTTATTCCCATTATGGATGGCCTGGCACTGGTGCATAATGCGGGGTTTATTCACCGGGATATTAAACCGGCCAATATTTATATTTGTGAAAATAACTCGCCCTTGTTGCTCGATTTTGGTTCGGCTCGTCAATCTATTAGTGGTAAAACCAGAGCATTAACCAGTCTGGTGACTTATGGTTATGCGCCGTTTGAACAATATAATGAAGGGGCAGGGAAGCAGGGGCCGTGGACGGATATATATTCATTGGGTGCCAGTTTATATACCGGTATCACAGGCAAAAAACCCATCGATGCGATGGCGCGGGGCGGCAGCTTTCTCGATAAGGGGTTTGATGCTTATGAGCCTGCATCCATCGTTGCACAAGGCCAATATTCCCAGCCGTTTTTGTTAGCCGTTGACAAAGCGCTGATGTTTAAAGTCGAGGATCGTCCATCGAACATATTGGAGTGCGCGGATATGTTGCTGGGAAAAATACCTGCCCCACCGTTGCCGGAAAATATGTTGGCATATCAATATGAGGGTGCAACCGTTATTCGGCCTGCTACCAATACGGGGCCCAATAGTCGTTCGGTTAAGCGCACCGCATCTGGCGGCCCAAAAAGTGGAACGCAAAGTGGTACAAAAAGCGGTACCCAGGGATTAGTTGATGCGCATGGACGGCGTAACTCCGGCAGAGTTGATTCTTTCAATAATGATGCAGCATATTCATATCAAAATGCGAACAGTGAAAATGCTGCTGCAAGTCATTCAGTGAAAATATGGATTGGCGTAATCGTTGCGGCATTAGTGGCGCTGGTATTATTGATTAGTTTTAGTGATGTCCTTGATGCTCCTGAAGAGGCAAATCAAACAGCGCAGCTAATACAGCCTGCAAAAAAAATCACAGAAAGAAATGCACAGAAAATTCAAAATACCAAACAGGCACAAAAACAATCACGCATTTCTAATTTATTGAAATCGGCAGAACAGGCTTTTTTAGCCGGTGATTATGTTAGCCCTGAAGGTAAAAGTGCTTATGATTTTTATCGTAAAGTTTTATCACAGCAGAAAAATAATTCAGCCGCTAAAGCCGGCTTAAACAAGATAGAAAAAGAATTGCTGGACCTTGCCAGTTCAGCTTATTTTGAAAAACAGTACACGCTTGCACGTAATTATTTGTTACAGATAAATAAAATAAACCCTAAATCTAAACGTGCAAAGTCTTTGCTCAAACGCTTAACTACAGAGCAAAGTCAGCTGACCCAAATAAGTAAATGGTTGGTTGATGCACAGGAAAATTTAAAAAGTCAGCGCTATACCAATCCCAAAAATAACAACGCCTATACACTGTATAGTCAGGTTTTAAATCGCCAGCCAGATAATGTTCAGGCGCAAAATGGTATTAAAAAAATACAGCAATATTATATCAAATCATTTGATCGACATCTTTCTGCTGCGCGCTTAAGTAAGGCTGAGCAAACGCTTCGCACCATTAAAAAAGTGGGGGTTGCAGCGAATGACGTTCGTGATATGCAAAAACGACTGAGTTTAAAACAGAAAAAATATGTTAATAAAAAAACAGCCAGCCATAAAGTTCAGCCTAAAAAACTGGGTATTGAACAGGTTGGTCAGAAAATTTCCCAGTTTAAATCGGCCATTCAAACAGGCGATAAAGCAATGTTAAATAAAATTAGCTCCTATGCTTCGGGTCGGCAGAAATTTGTTAATCAATTGCTGGTTAAGTATCAGAGCATTGATGTGAAAATATCTCGGCTGCAGTTAATTGGCAGTAAAAATATTGCCAGGGCGCATGTTGAGCTAAGTGAGCTAATTGATGTGAATGGCGAAATTGTTAAAGCGGGTAAGTGGGGTGGTTTTGATATTACGCTACGTTACAGTAAAAAGAACGAATTAAAAGTTCACTGGTAGGGCGGTTGACGGAGTTTTTTGTGAACTCTGTCACTTTGGAGGTGTTGACGTTAATCGGCGTATCACTTAGTATTCAGCACTAAATAGGTGTGACTGTCTGTTTCAGTTTAGTGAAAAATGGATTGAAGGGAAGCAACACAAGATTTAAATCAGCAGGATGATTAAAGTGATAAAAAAAATACTACAAAAAGCCGTTGTGCTTTTTTTCTGCCACGCGTTGGCGTTCTCTCCTTTATTACAGGCCGCACAGCTCTCCCTTCCATCAGGTGATTTAACGCCCCCGGATATTACCCAGCCCAAATACATAGATAAAGTTGACAAGGGTAAATCACATAAAATTAGTGTTCTGGTCACCGATAACGTGGCAGTTAAGCAGGTTATGTTGTTCTATCGAGTCATCGGCACTGAACGTTATCAACGTTTGCGCATGCAGAACAAAGCAAAAACCAATCTATATTACGCCATCATACATGCAAATAAAATAAAAAAGCCGGGCATTGAATATTATATTCAGGCCGTTGATAGAGCCGGTAACTCCCTGTTGCACGGTTATGCTTTTTCTCCCCTGAGTGTTAAAACCACCGGCGATAATACCCTTGCCGCGAATACCCAAGATACAAAACCCCGCACCGAAGACGATGATGACAGTATCTTCAGTAACAAATGGTTCTGGATTGGTCTCGGTGTTTTAGTTGCCGGCGCAGCTGCAGGCGGCGGTGGCGGCGGTGGCGGCGGCGGTGAGCCGACTGATACAGGGTCTACCGTCGTGGTATCCGCACCACTGCCTTAATAAAACAATTTAATTGTAAATCTTTAAGTTTGAAAAATAATCGGAAGTACCTCATGCATTACCTAAAACATGTCATATTTATATTTTTAAGTATGGCGCTACTCAACGCCTGTGATCAGGGTAGTTCAACAAATAACTCCACAGATAAAAATGTACAAGGTACGGGAATTGAGCTCCCCAAGGTATTGCAAGATACATCTTTTGCAAATGGCACCATGCATGCGTATATCAGTGTCGACACTAGTCCACGTCAAGAGCTTGTCATCATTGGTAACCAGGCTAGTAGTACCATCAATAACCTAAGTGCTAGTGTGCATAACTTTACAATAGAATTTGTTTTTGTTTATGACGATAATACCGAACAACCCGTTACCCTGGCCACGGCCAGTACTCTGTTAGACTTGAGTCGAGGACAAAATCAGCTCACCTTTCAGGACAGTGATTATGAATATTTAGATTACGATTTTGATGAAGATACTATTCCTAATCTGATTGAGCTTGCCGACGGTACCGATCCATTCATTAAAGATATATTTTTGCGAATAACCAGTCAGGATAATATTACTTTTGATGAAAATGACACAACAGCCAAAACAATTGCAGCTATAACCAATGTAGCCAATACAACTCTCACATATAGTATTAGTGAAACTTCAACTGATTTAAATCTGTTTAGTATTAACCCACAAACCGGCAGTTTGGCCTTTATCAATCCACCCAATTATGAAGTGCGTCTTGATAATAATACTGACAATATTTATAGCTTAGAAATACAGGTAAGCGATAGTGAGGCACTGGATGCATCTCAAACCTTAAGTATTACGGTGCTAGATTTAAACGAGTCACCAGAGTTTACTAGTCCTGCGTTTACCACTATAGATGAAGGTGAGCAGGTTATAGAGAAACTGACCGCCATCGATCCTGAAAATGCTGAATTACGCTTTTCAATTGAGCCGGGGAAAGATCAAAATCTGTTTAGTATAAATTCAATAGAAGGTGTGTTGAATTTTATTTCATCGCCGGTATACGATATCAATAATAGTGATAATAATATCTACGCTGTTGATGTTAGTGTAACTGATGGTGTTAATACAACAATACAATCACTGGCAATTTTTATTAATCCGGTGAGTACAAATGTTGCGTTTACTGCGCCGACTAATAGCAATATCGGTATGCTTGAAAATGCTCGTAATGTGGTCACCATCAGTGCTACCAGCAGTAATAATAACAACCCGATACAATATGGTTTTGTCGCCTTTAATCGTATTGATAATGATTTATTTACGATCAATTCAAGTAGCGGCCTGTTGCAGTTTAAAACAGCACCTGATTACGAAAATCCAATGGATCAGGGGCAGGACAATACCTATCAGGTTTTCGTTTCTGCCAGTGATGGTGAAGAGGTGCTTGGGCAAATTTTATTGATTACAGTTACTGACGTAATTGAGGTTGTGGAAATTGCGCCAGGTACACCGGCTAATGTGATTGCGGTTGCCGGCCAGGATACTGTCACAATAAACTGGGATGCAGTGAGTGATACCGATAACTATCGCGTGTACTGGAATACCAGTGGCAATGTGAGCACGGGTGATAGTTATATTTCTGCGGGCAGTCAAACTCAGTTAACACATCTTAATTTAACGAATATAACCTACTACTATGCAGTGGTGGCGGTGAACAGTGTTGGTTTAGGTGGTTTGTCTGAAATTACATCAGCGACACCGGACTCAGGGAATGTAGATACCATTCCTCCCATTATAAGTCTTAGTGGCGCTAATCTTATAACCCTTATTCAGGGCGCGGCTTATGTCGAGGCAGGTGCCAGTGCAACTGATAATCTGGATGGAAGTGTTGAGGTAACGATTAGCGGTTCAGTCGATGTAAACACGATTGGTAATTATGTTATTACCTATAGTGCAACTGATGCTGCAAATAATATGGCCACAGCCACCAGAGCAGTAAATATAGTAATAGCAGCTGATACAACTCCACCGGTGATTACACTTAATGGAGCTAACATCGTCAACCTCATTCAGGGAAGTGCTTATGCAGAAGCGGGTGCTATTGCAACCGATGGCGTGGATGGAAGCATTGTGGTAACGGTTAGCGGTTCAGTTGATGTAAACACGGTCGGTAATTATGTTATTACCTATAGTGCAACTGATGCTGCAAATAATACGGCCTCAGCCATCAGAACGGTAAATATAGTACTAGCGGCAGATACAACTCCACCAGTGATTACACTAAGTGGGGCTAACACCATCAACCTCATTCGGGGAAATGCTTATGTAGAAGCCGGTGCCAGTGCAACGGATGATCGTGATGGCAGTGTAAATGTTAGTATTAGTGGATCGGTCGATGTAAGCACGGCTGGCGGTTATGTTATTACCTATGGCGCAACTGATCTTGCAGGCAATACAGCTACGCTTACAAGAACAATTAATGTAATCGATATAACGCCTGATGCATTTAGTTTTGTCAGCCAAAACAACGTGGCAGTCAATACCCAAATAAATTCCAATACCGTTGTTATTACGGGAATTAGTGATGGTACCAGCATTAGTATTTCTGGTGGTTTATATGCCCTTAATGGCGGCAGTGTCTTTGGTTCCTCTACAACTACGATTAATAATGGGCAAAGCGTTCAGTTAAGACTCTTATCTTCAACCACAGGTGTCATCAGTACCTCTGCGACATTAACGGTTGGTTCAGTAAGTGAAACTTTCACTGTTACTACTATGCAAACGGAAACGGTGCCACCTGCTGTTACAATCGCATTTCCACCAGCAAAATCGTTAACAGAAGGGAATAGCGTTATTGTTAGAGGTTATTCAAGTGATGCGAGTGGTGTTGCAGGAGTAGCGGTTAACGGGGTTGAAGCTACCAGCACCGATGGTTTCGCAAATTGGACAGCTACGGTGAATTTAACCCCCGGGGAAAATAGTTTAACTACCACTGTTACAGACAATCAAACCAACACAGCTAATCAATCGGTTGAAATTCGCAGTGCACCTCTGGCCGATCAAATAAGCCAGTTAACATTAGATAATGCCAATAATCGTTTTCTGATGATAGAAAATAATCAACTAATAGAAGTTAGTAGAGCAACAGGTTTATCCTCCCGAATTAGTAGTGGTAACTTAGGGTCTGGAAGTTATATAGAGCTGGACAGTAATAGTAATCGAATGATTGCTATGGATAATCAGGATGGTGTGAGTACGATTAAAGAAGTTAATTTACTTACTGGTGTTACAACGAATATTAGTCAGGATGCACTTGCTGCACCAATCGGCAGTTTTGCATCTCAATTGTATGATCTTGCACATGATAAAACGAATAATCGTTTATTTATTGCAGATGGCGTATATGGTGTTATTGAAATGGATTTAATATCCGGGAACCGCACAAACTTATCTGACGCCAGATTATATGCCATGGTTTTAGATGCGGCAAATAATAGATTAATAGGGACTCGGAATGGTTCTACAGTTCTCGCGGTTGATATTAATACGGGAGTGCAAACAATACTAGGAAGTGCTGGTGTGTCTAGTGCTTACGCGATAGCTTATGATGGTAATAACCGTGTGTTTGTCGCGGGCTCAAGTAGCAATAATATTGTACAGCTTAATTTAGCCGATGGTGTTGCAACTACGATTAGCGACAACGTTAGTTTTACAGGTGATGTTGATTTTAGCTATATTGCAAGTATGGAATATGATCCGGCTAATGGCGGTCGTTTAATTGTTTCAGACTCTGCAAATATAATTGATGTGAATATTGGTACAGGAGTACGAACATCACTGGGAAGCTCCTCACCCTCACGTAGTAAATATGGAACTATTTATGATAGTGTCAATAAGCTTGTTTATGTTGTAAATAGAGGGTCAAACCTAACAGTGTTTGATTTGAATAATGGCGGCGCGAGTACAATTATTTCTGATAATACGATTGCAGTAGCTGATAGTAATGTCAGTTTTGGTGATATTTGGGGCTTGGAAGTCGATGTGATTGCTGGCGTTGCATATATATCTGACTGGACTACGGCCAGTATTATTCAGGTAGAATTAGCAACAGGTATTCGTACCGTTTTTGCTGATAATAGTATTCCCGATGCGTCCAATACGTTTATTACCCCGACTGCTTTTGCCTGGGATGAAACAGGTAATCGTATGCTGGTTTTAGATAGCGGTCGTAGATCTTTAATAGAAGTTGATTTTTCTACAGATGCCAGTGGTGTTCGCCGCGTCATTTCAAGTCGGCAACAACCCGATGACAAAAACGCTTTTATCAACCCAAGAGGCATTAAACTTGATTTGACAAATAATCGAGCAATTATATTAGATAGTGACAGTTATTCCAGCACAACTATTTTAGCGGTTGACCTAACAGACGGTGCGCGAACAATCATCACGTCTGTGCCAACTTCCACTTATGCCCACTATCGTTTTGATGTGGATATTGTCGGTAGCCGTGTGTTTTTACCAAATAGAAATGGCCTTACGGAATTAAGTTTTGCCGGGGTCAGTAGTACTGCTGCGAGTGGTGATTTTGCTATGGTTGCTTATGATTCAGTTAGTGGTAATGCCTTCGCAGGTAAAATTGATAGTAATGATCGTTCAAGAGACATTGTAGAAGTTAATTTAGCCTCTGCAACGGTATCACCTGTGCCAACAAGTGTAACGCCAGATATTAATAATCCAATGGATAATCCATACGGTATTGTGGTTGATGAAACGAATAATCGTGCATTTGTGACCGATGGTTTAAGAGCGGCTGTGTTTGCGATGGATTTGGATACGGGGGCAAGAACCCTCTTTGCGGATAATACAATTGCTTCTGGTTTAAGTAATGTGGATCTCACAGCACCTCAAGGTATTATCTTAGATAGTGCTCGTAACCGATTATTGGTGGTAGATAGGCAAGTGGTGATGGCAATTTCATTAGACACACGAGCTCGTACAATTGTATCCGACAATAATACCGCTGTTGCTGATAGTACAATTGATTTTGCTTATTTATACGATTTATCGCTTGATATACAAAACAATAGAATTCTGGTGGTTCAAAATTCACCTGCCTCTGTAATTGCAGTCGACTTATCAAACGGTGCGCGCACCATTTTAGCTGATAACAATACTGCAGTAGCACAGAGCACGATTGATTTACAACAAACATTATTTATTGAAGTGGATGCTGCGAATAACAGGGCGTTAATGAATGCTTATCCTAGTTTAATTATAGCGGTGGATCTGGATAGCGGTGCACGTACGGTGTTTTCTGATAACACCAATCTGGGTGATGATTACCAAACACCGTGGGGTATAGTGCTGGATACTGCTAATGACAGGCTTATTGTTCAAGGCTACTTTTATAATAAGCTGATATCGGCAAATTTATCCGATGGGGCACGTACAGCGGTTCCTAGTTATAATTTCAATTCTGTTTTCACCTTTGGTACAGCTAGCATAGCATTTGATGCAAGGTATAACAGAGTTTTAGTTGTGGAAGATGATCGTGATGCCATTATTGCCGTTGATGTGGTGACGGGTGCTAAGGTGATATTGTCTCAATAAGTATGAGGCTCACACTGGTTTACACGTGTTAAATCTGAAGCCAATAAAATAACCGATACAGCCGGCATCAAAGCACCATAGTTTCTAATACTGACGTGGTCTAATGAATTGGTACACCCCAGTTAAGTGTTATTATACTTAAGTTGAGGAATGTACGAATGACAACCAGAAAACAATATACAAAAGAATATAAATTAGAGGCCGTCAGCCTGGTAAAAGAGCAAGGCTATTCCCAGGCGGAAGCTGCCAGGCAATTAGACATTAATGCCAACATACTGGCACGCTGGATAAAAGAGCTGTCTGATACAGATGGCCAGGCATTTCGTGGAAATGGCAAAATGACGCCTGAGCAGGAAGAACTTAAAAAGCTCAGAGCACAGGTTAAGCGCCTTGAGATGGAGAAAGACATTTTAAAAAAAGCGACGGTCTTCTTTGCGAAAGAAACGAAGTAAAGTACGCGTTTATTTTTCAGCACAAGAAGACCTGGCCAATTAGTGTGATGAGTGAGGTGTTAGAAGTCAATCGCAATAGCTTTTACAGCTATCAGAAACGCCAACTGAACAAAGCGGCTGATCCAGACATCAACAGATATTGTACTGGGTTAAGCGAATCGCAGAGAGCTCTAATTACAGCTATGGTAGTCGTCGTATGAAAAAGGCTTTAGGAGCACTGGGGTATCCTGTCAGCCGAATTTGGCTGTAGTGATTGATTTGTACTCCAGAAAAATCGTGGACTGGAGTATGAGTTCATGCATGAAAGCACAGCTGGACTGTGATGCAATAAAAATGGCGATTTGGCAACGCCGACCCAGTGCGGGTTTAATTCATTATTCAGATCGTGGTGTTCAGTATGCCAGCCTGGAGATCAGAGAACGACTCGATGTAAATGACTTTAAAAGCAGCATGAGCCGTCAAGGTAATTGCTGGGATAATGCGGTTGCAGAGAGTTTCTTTGGTAGTCAGAAACAAGAACGAGTGCAATGGCGCAGCTACCAAACTCGCCATGAAGCACAGCAGGATATATTGGAATATATATCCATGTTTTATAACAGCCAAAGACTTCATTCATACCTGGATTATCAAAGTCCTAACCAATATGAAAAAGAAATGGCTTGTTTTTAAAAATATTGCTTAACTGGGTTGTACCAATATGCTTGACCACGTCATAAGCAAAAAACACAGTGATTCTGCCAATCAATTGCGAGCTCAACTTTTGATTGTATCTAACAAGTTAATTTTTAGAATGTCAGATAAATACTATTAGCAATAGTAAAAATTATATAAGTGATTTTAATTATGAATGAATATAAGTATAAATTAAATTTTTATATATATCCCTTCTATGTTTTCTTTTTTCTTTTTTCTTTTTATGGTTGCAGTTCGCGCCAAAATATAATGTGCGCATATGTTCCTCAGGAAACTAAAAGTAATAAATATCCAGAATTGACGCAATATACTGATTGTGCACGTATTAATGATAAAGAAGAAATTATAATTAATGATGATCATTTAGATAAAATATGGTTTGATGATTCTGGACTTGCTGAAATTAGAATTCATGATGGTGTGTATTATTTAAATAATCAGGGGAAAATAACAAAATCTTATTTTTATGATAATGGAGCGGATCCCTTTCGTGAAGGATTATCGAGAACTAAAAAGAATAATAAGTTTGGTTTTATAGATAAAAAACTAAATGTCGTTATTCAGCCAAAATATGACTTTGTATATCCATTTTCTAATGGTATTTCAAAAATATGCATAGGCTGTAAAAAGGTTAAAGCGGGTGAGCATACCGAAATACAAAATGGGAAGTGGGGGGGTATCGATAAATCAGGAAATGTAGTAATTGATATATCGCATAAATATGAGGATATAGAGAAGATAATAATCAAAAACAAGGAGCAATAAAGTGGCGGACAGGGCAAAACTTAATTTAGCGATTAAAGCATTTAAAGAAGTTCATAATGATGCTATTAATGATGTGTCATCGGTTGGTGCTTTAATCGGGGGTAAAGTAAATCATAATATTAATAATTTAACTCCCGAGCAAGGTCGGTTTGAAAATGCTTGTGCAATACGAATGAGTTATGCTTTAAACAAAGCGGGCAGTAAAATACCTTATATTCGAGGAAAAACCATTTCCGGAAAAAATGCTAACTGGTATATTTATACGGTTTTAAATCTCAAAAAACACCTGTTAGAAACTTATGGAAAACCAGATGTTGAAGTTGGGAAACCAAAGCCGTTAGATTTTAAAAACAAGAAAGGCATATTGATTTTTGATGTTAACTGGGCAGATGCAACGGGGCACGCTACTCTTTGGGATGGTATTAATTGCTCAGACAAGTGTTATTTTCCAAAAGCAAGTAAGGCATACTTATGGGAATTAAAAAATTAATGTGCAGTACTTATAAACAATACATGTCAAAGACTAATTGTTTCTAATATAGGTAAGTGGGGTGGCGCAGACATCCATCTTAAAAAATGAGTGACAATCAATAAGTGGGTTTATATTGGTTATTTAGATGGATGTCTCTAAATAATGCTATATAAACGTAATATCACATTAAAATTACGGAGCATTTAAGAATGCCAGCATGGAAACTTATTAGTGAAGAATCCAATATTACCACTGGTGCATTTAAAGATAAATGATGCCTATGATCTGAAATTGAAAAAAGTTATTATCCGGTGATTATCAAATACTGGTATTTATGAAAATACTGTTTTTCTTTAAAAACAGCGGTATCTATAGTTGGACTTTTTTTCAGAAAAATGGTTTTGAAAAACTGGGGAGCTGATATAAAAAAGCGCGGGGAAGAAGTCCGCTTAAGCTTTTATCATCTGGAAAAAGTAATACTGAACTTTGAGTTTAAAATACGCGCAGGAAGCTGGCTGGATGTTTGATCATTAGGAAATAACCGTTGATAAAATTAAAACAGGTGGGTTTTCTACCAGTTATGTTGTGCCTTCAAATGGTAAGGTGCAGTTAGATAGCGAAGATTTAACGACAGTCTCTAAAGCTAAAGGATTTAAGCAAAAGGGGGGGGCAGTGCATGAATTCGGGCATATGCTGGGTTTGTTAGATGAGTATAATAAATTAGTCCGCATGCGTCAGATACTGGTTGTATTACGCGCTGTGCTTAAAGCCTCACCAGATTCTTCAAAAATATCTAAATATGCGGTTATAGGCTAGTTTTTAGCTGCTCCCACTCAATATATCGACGAATCTGCCCTGTAAAAATGATGTTTTGATCGGTACAGATATGTTGTCGAAATTTATTACATATATTCAATAAGTATTCCCAGTAATCAAAAAAATAATATATAAACCTGTATAACTTGTTGTATTTATTTGAGTAAGTAATATCTGGCATCAATGTTGTTGGTTAAAGTGGTGTGGTTTTATATATTAAATAACAGGGATAAAAAAATGCTTAAAAATATAATCAAGTATTCAATCATATCAGCCGCTCTGGCTGGTACACAGGCCGGGGCTGCCAGTATTAGTTATTTTCTTGATCAGTCTAACGATTTACCCAAAGACATTAACTACGCGCAAGTGACGGTAAGTGACGGTTTGTCGGGTGATATCGATTTTTCTGTGCAGGTGTTGTCATCCGCTTTTGATGTGTCTCCGGGAGCAAACTTTGGGTTGCAGGCCTTTGCCTTTAATTATGATAATTTATTAACTGTCGATGCGGCTAATATTACCAATTTAGACCCATCGTCCTGGGTGATTTCTCAGGATGCCAATGCGGGTGGCGGATTTGGTAAGTTTGATTTTCAGACCTCTGGAACGGGAAATGCACGTACCGAGTTGCTGTCATTCTCGATAAGTGGTGTGACGGGTGATACGATCGACTCCTATGCGTTGGGCAGTTCGCCTACAAGTGAGTTTTTCGCGGCACATATAGCGGGGTTTGATTTAACAAACGGCGTAACCAGTGCACAATTTGCAGGTTCAACGCCTGTTCCAGTACCCGCGGCATTGTGGTTGTTTGGCTCGGGTTTATTGGGGCTTGCAGGATTTGCCCGTCGGCGTAAATAATTTCTTAAAAACGGGTGGTTTGAATATAACAAATTAACATTCACAGCCCGCGAGGGCTGCTATGGTGTTAGTGTTAGTTTGGCCCCGTTCTAGCTTCAAATAAGCTTTAAATTCTGTAATACGGGTTCGCAACCCCTGCGGGTCTGCTCCCCACACATAGTCTGTGCAAGTAAACACCAATCAACTAAAAACCAATCTAAATCGGCCTATTTACTTGAAGATAACAGTACTCCAATTGTCCAGGACCTTAATTAATCTTCGTTTGAAGGCCATTAAATTCGCTTAAATCATCAAATGTGCTATAAAACAGTGCAGAGACTGTATTTGAAAGCTATAGCAGGTGGAGGGCTATAGTATTAATCAGTTTCACTTCAATCACCTGGCGATGATCAATGAACAGTTAATCATCTCATCTATTCAGTTGTAATTTCAATAGTTAGAGTGTCCATCGTATATGCCTGAGCCAACCGATAAGCTGTTATTTTCATCTGATGACTCATCCCCTGATAATAGCAAAAAATCATCCAGAAACGCCCCGCTACCAGTGGAGCCAAATGCTTTGCAAGACTGGAAAGTCATGGTGGTTGATGATGACAGATCTACTCATGATGTGACGAGTCTGGTGCTCGACGATTTTACCTATGAAGGTCGTAAATTACAGATTGTAAATGGATATTCAGGTGAAGATGTTCGTCGCTTAATGAGTGAGCACCCGGATACCGCCGTGCTTTTGCTCGATGTGGTTATGGAATCAGAAAATGCGGGACTGGAAGCGGTTAGGTATATTCGAGAGCATTTGAAAAACAGATTTGTGCGCATTATATTACGCACCGGACAGCCTGGCCTGGCGCCGGAAAGCGAAGTGATTTCGCATTACGACATAAATGACTATAAAGACAAATCTGACCTGTCAGCACTTAAGCTGAATACAGCGATGGTGGTTGCCTTGCGTTCCTATCAGGATCTTAAAAAAATTCAGAAACTGGCAATGTCCAATGACTCGCTAGAACTACTGGTCAAAGAAAGAACCATAGCACTTGCAAAAACTAACCAGCAATTAAAAGACGAAGTGCAACAACGTGCGGATAGCGAAGCACAACTGGCTGAAGCGCAACGATTGGCACGAATAGGCAGTTGGAGCTGGGATATTAAGACTGGAAGTATGACCTGGTCTGACCAGATTTATCGTATATTAGGTCATGAGGTTTCCGGTACCGAGGTGAACTATGCAACATTTTTAGATAGCATTTGTGAGAATGATAAAGCCAGTGTTGAAGCAATGCACAGTTATCTTATTGAAAAAAAGCCCCCATTTTTTAGCATTGAACATCACCTAATTACCTCTGATGGCGCACCACTTTATGTCTGCCAGCAAGGCGAGCTAGAGATAGACGACTCCGGTCAGATTCTGAATATTACAGGCACCCTACAGGATATTACTGAGCGCCATGATGCGGAAGAATCCATGCGAAAACTGTCACTAGCAGTTGAGCATACTGCCGATAGCATTATGATTACTGACAAGGAGGGTATTGTCGAATATGTTAACCCGGCATTTGAAGACACTACGGGCTTTTCAAAGGCTGAAATACTCGGCAAAAAACCCAGCGCATTAAAATCAGATAAACAGAATGAAGTGTTTTACAAGCGAATGTGGAACACGATTCTGGCCGGAAGTGTTTTTAGCGATGTCATTATCAATAAACGCAAAGATGGTTCTTTGTACTACGAAGAGAAAACCATAACTCCGCAAAAAAATGCTCAGGGTGTGATAACCCATTTTATATCAACCGGCAAAGACATTTCAGAGCGTATGGAGTCGCAACAAAAACTTCAGCATCTGGCACACCATGATGCTTTAACGGGACTGCCTAACCGAATTCTTTTTCAAGACCGTTTGCATCAGGCTATTCCACGCATGGGATGGCATAAACGTAATATCGGCATCATGTTTATAGACCTCGATCGCTTCAAGCGTATTAACGATACACTGGGTCATGATGTGGGTGATCTTCTACTTTGCGAGGCTGCGGAGCGGTTTAATAGCTGTATACGTGAAGGCGATACCGTTGCGCGTCTGGGTGGCGATGAATTTGCGATTATTCTCAATGACCTGGCCTCACAGGCCGACGTACCTCCGGTTGCAGAAAAAATCATAAAATCACTTTCGGAGCCTTTTACTATTAATAATAACGAACTATTTATATCGGCAAGCGTAGGAATTTCCATGTTTCCTGAAGATGGTCGTGATAATAAAACGCTATTAAAAAAAGCCGATATCGCAATGTATCATGCAAAAGCCAACAATGGTGGTAGTTACTTTTTTTATGCTGATGAGGGGAATGTCGGTGCAGCAGAACGTTTAGCTCTGGAATCAAAATTAACCCGTGCACTTGATCGCGGAGAATTTTATTTATTTTACCAGCCTCAACTGCACCTCGATTCCTGTAAAATTGTGAGTCGTGAAGTATTGCTGCGTTGGTCACATCCTCAATTTACCAATATATCGCCAGCTGAATTCATTCCGCTTTTAGAAGAAACGGGGTTAATCGTACCGGTTGGGGAGTGGGTTCTTCGCACTGCCTGCCTGGATGAAATGGTTCGACAAAAATCCGGATTAACGCCACAACGTATTGCCGTCAATCTATCCATCCGCCAATTTTCCCAGTCAAATTTTGTAAGAGTTGTTGAATCGATTATAAAAGAAACCGGTATTGATCCGAAATATGTAGAACTGGAAGTAACGGAAGGTTTACTCATTAGTAATGTGATTGAAACTGCTAAAATTCTTCATCAGTTACATGAACTTGGAATTAAGCTTTCAATTGATGATTTTGGTACAGGCTATTCATCAATGAACTATCTCAAACGTTTGCCATTTGACACGATTAAAATTGATCAGTCATTTGTGCGCGATATCACCACCAACACCGACGATGCGGCCATCGCTTCTGCCATTATTACCTTAGCGCATAGCATGGAACTGGATGTGGTCGCTGAGGGTGTCGAAACTATGCAGCAATTAGAATTTTTACGCAATCAGGGTTGCGACTTGATACAGGGCTACCTGTGCAGTAGACCAAAGCCGTTTAATGAAATAGAAACTTTTGATGAGATTTCTCAGGACATTAAACAATATCTTAAAAGAAAATCTGATCATAGCTGAAAATGGTAGATGAATCTTAATTTCCCCCTATATTGTCCCTTATATTTCCCCCTTATATTTTTCCCGAGGATATAAAAATGAATATATTAAATAGTATATTAATGAGAAGAGAATTTACCACTAATCTAAAAGCAAGCTATCGGCTAGTTATTAAACGCCTGGTTTATCTGTTGCTGATTTTTTGTTGTGCATTTTCTATAACGGCCACAGCTGATAACTCAGCTGAGCCTACGCCAAAATTAGCGCCATTAAATTTAGGGCTTATCCCGCATTTAAGTACTAATTTGTTGATGAAAAAATATAGTAATTTAATAAACTACCTTGAGGCGAAACTCGGTCGTCCGGTTATTGTAAATACAGCACCAGATTTTAAAACCTATATGCAGCGTTGTGCAGAAGGTAGGTTTGATTTATATATGACAGCGCCACATATGGCTACTCATCATGAAAAGTACAATCAGCATATCCGACACGCCAAATTTTCTAATAAGTTATCTTCAGTTGTAACTGTTAGGAAAGACTCGCCCTATAACGCAGTTAAAGAGTTAAAAGGTTTAACCATCTCGGCTCCTGATTCTTTAGCGGTAAACACCATTAACGGAGAAGTTACCTTGTCAGAAAATGGTTTAATTGTTGAAACTGATGTGACTATTAAATATACAACATCGAATAACAATCCATTGTTTCTGTTAGCAGAGGGCAAAGTTGATGCTGCAATAACCGGGTTGCCTGTATTCAAAATTGTCAATAAAAACCCAAAACTAAAAAACCAGTTACGTATTCTTAAAACATCTAATGGTATTCCACACATGATGTTTATGAGCCCGCCAGGCGTGTCTGAAACTGAGCGTGAGTTATTTAAAAATGCGCTTTTAAATATGCATAAAAACGACACCGGTAACGCCTTTTTGTCTGGCCTTCCGTTTGGTCACTTAATTGAGATCACGGATGAAGATATGCAAAGCCTTAGTGGCATGCTCGAACTACTTGAGAAACGACTTAAATAATGAGAAAAAGTTTTTTTCAATCTTTACGCTTCAAATTAATTAGTACAGCTATTCTTGTTGAAGTCATTATGCTTTCACTACTGGTATGGAATAGTGTTCGCCTAATGGAGCAATACCTGCTTAATCAAATGGAATATCGCATTGCCGAGCTGCAACCATTACTTAATGCCAGTTTATCGGGGCCAATTTTACAGGCTGATATTGCAACTTTACAGGAGGTCATGCAACAATATCGTACTGATGATTTTCAATATTACGCGATTTATAACAATGTTAACGAAGTGATGATCTCCTCCGGTGAGGCTATTATTGCTAATGATCTTTCCAATCCTATCGACGTCCAGGCTTTCTTTAGCACCATTGAAAATAATACTTATTTTATACACATGCCAATAAAAGTTTTCAATCGTGCGGTAGGTTACCTCGATCTTGAAATTGATGTTGAGTTTATTAACCAGGCAATTGATACAGCTCGCCAGCAAGGTGTAGGCATCGCGTTAACTGAAATTTTATTCAGTGCACTTTTGCTCAGTTTTATTGGTATTGCTTTAACACGTCACCTACAAGATTTGACCAATGCCGCGCATAGCATGGCAAATGGAGATCTTTCTGTTCGAATTGAAGTTTTAAGTCAGGATGAAATTGGTGAAGCCGCAGTAACATTTAATCGCATGGCAGATAACATTTCAGAAAATCAGCAATCATTAAAGCAAAGTGAACAGAAAATCAGGAAATTAAATGAAGAGCTCGAACAGCGAGTAGCCCAGCGCACAGAAGAATTACAACGGGCGAATTTTCAACTTAACCAATCCTTAGAGCAACTAAATAATACCCAGGAACAATTAGTGCAATCAGAAAAAATGGCCGCTTTAGGTGCATTGGTTGCTGGAGTAGCCCACGAAATTAATACGCCCATTGGATTAGGGGTAACCACATCGACTTACCTTGAAAGCAAAGTCATTAAATTTAAAAAACTTTATGAACAGGGGGAGATGAAACGAAGCGATTTTGAAAAATTTCAGGAAACGGCTCTAAAATCATCTCAAATAATAACCGGTAATTTGATACGTGCAGCTGACCTGATTCGCAGCTTTAAACAGGTGGCTGTCGATCAAACATCCGAAGAATTTCGTGACTTTAATGTGTGTGATTATATACATGAAATAATGCAAAACTTACAACCTAATTTTAAAAGCTCACAGCATGAAATTCACATTAACTGCAAGAACAACTTAACGATTCATAGCTATCCTGGCGCTTTCTCACAAATCGTTACTAATTTACTTATGAATTCACTCATCCATGGTTTCGAAAATACTAATAATGGGGTAATCGAAATCAATGTAAATACAGAGAATGATTTTCTTTGTCTTCAGTACAAAGATAATGGAAAAGGCATGGATGAAAACAGCCTTAAAAAAATATTTGATCCATTTTTTACAACTCGACGGGGGGAGGGGGGGACTGGCCTTGGCATGCATATAATATACAATCTTGTTACACAAACCTTTGCAGGGGAAATAAAATGCAATAGTTCACCAGGTGACGGGGTTGTTTTTGATATAAAGCTAAAAACGTCTGTAGTAAGTATATAACTTAGAATAACCTTTTAACTATTTAGCTGCTCAGGTCAATGTTGTTAATAAGATACGAGCCTACCCCTCCCATAATATGAATTTTGTAACAATAGCGCTGAGTCACTTCAATTTATTAAAGTAATCCCAATCAACAGTGTTAGTTTGCAGTGCCACGCTGATAGCAGTCAGCTGGATTTAGCGGCTAGAATTGAAAAATTTATCCGAACATTCAAGCCGGAAGTTATAATCAGGGCCTGAAATCAATGTCTATAAATATAGGTAATACGTGGTGCATTTAGCATTTTTCAGCTGAGTATATCGTTGAGATTAGGCCAATAACCATAGTGTGATCGCCATTAAGAGTAATAGGAGTGGGAAAATTATGGGTGATATCTGATACTTCTACCATAAAACGGCCATCATAAAACGCCATTAAACCGTATTTGGTAGGTGTTTTCACCCTATATTAGCGGTTGAACTGCACTGATAAACCCCGTATAATCCGCATCCCTGAGGACGATCCTCGGGTTTTTTAACTCCTTGCTCTACTACCGCAGCTGCGCTGTGTAGAGGGCAATAACCGTAAGGAGCACGCAATGCGTCATTACGAAATTGTGTTTCTGGTCCACCCTGACCAGAGCGAGCAGGTGCCTGCTATGATTGAACGCTATAAAGGCATTATCGAATCTAAAGGTGGCAAGGTTCATCGCTTAGAAGATTGGGGCCGTCGTCAGCTGGCTTATTCGATCAATAAAATCCACAAAGCCCATTATGTTCTGATGAATGTAGAGTGCGGTAACGAAGAAATGGAAGAGCTTGAGTCTGGTTTCCGTTTCAACGATGCGGTTCTACGCAATATGGTTATCAAGTGCAAAGAAGCGGTTACAGAGCAATCTCCTTTGATGAAAGAAGAAGAAAGCAAAAAATCTGATAAACGCGAATCCAGTACTAGTTCAGCTCCAGAAGAAAAGACTGATGCTGAATCTGCACCTGAAACTGAAACAGTAGAAGCGGCTCCTGAAGCTGATGCTTCTGCTGAATAATTAAGAGGATATAAACATGGCATATTTTCGTCGTAAAAAATTCTGTCGTTTCACTGCTGAAGGCATCACGCAGTGTGACTACAAAGATTTGAACCTGTTGAAAAACTTCGTTGGTGAAACCGGTAAAATCGTTCCCGCACGTATTACAGGTACTAAAGCTAAATACCAGCGTCAGGTAACCACTGCAATTAAGCGTGCGCGCTACCTTGCTTTGCTTCCTTACACTGACCAGCATTAATTCAGGAGATTAATAATGGAAATTATTCTATTAGAAAAAGTTGATCGTCTGGGTAAACTGGGTGATGTTGTAAATGTTAAGAACGGTTTTGCACGTAACTTCCTGTTGCCTTTTGGTAAAGCAAAAATTGCAACTGAAGCTAACGTTAAAGAGCTGGAAGAGCGTCGCGCTGAATTTGAAGCGAAAGAAGCTGAAACATTATCGGCTGCTGAAGCGCTTAAAGTTAAGCTGGATGAGATGTCTATAAGTATCTCATCAAAGTCAGGCGCTGAAGGTAAGTTGTTCGGTTCTGTTGGTAATGCAGATATCGCTGAAGCGATCGTTGCAGCCGGTGTTGATATTGAGAAGAAAGTGGTTCGTTTACCGGCTGGTCCAATTCGTAACGCGGGTGAATATGAAATTGATTTGCATTTACACTCAGATGTGAATGCACAAATCAAATTAACAATTGTTGGTGAAGAATAAGTTTTAAATTTATTTATTACGATAGATTGTTTTAACAGCCGGGCATTGCTCGGCTGTTTTCGTTTTAGTGGATTAAACATCTGTTTTAATCACATATCAAAATCACGTCTTGCCTGTTATGGCTTACAGAGTGAAATCAAAGCTATCTCCTAAGAACATTGGTATTTATTGAACGTCAAATATAGGCTTTAGCAGTATATATTCTGTGCTAGAGAGTGTTTACACAAGTTCAATGCTTAAATCTCCTCAAATAAATCTTCAGTTCTCACATTAATCTATGTAATCAATCAGGATAAATTCAACATCTATTTGATAGTGATCAATTGTCTGAAATATAAAAAATACTAGTCTTAAGGTGTAGAGCTTATGGGTTGATATGTGGACTTATGCGCAATAATATTTGTGTGTATGGGGATGATTATGTGTGGAATAGCGGGGGTAATCAGAAGGTCCCCTAATATGAAAAAGTCACTAGATGTAAGGCTGTTGAAGCAAATGGCAGATACTTTAATACATCGTGGGCCAGATGATGAGGGTTTTTACTGTAAAGGTAATGTGGGTTTGGCTCACCGTCGCCTGAGTATTATCGACTTATCAAATGGGCACCAGCCAATGCATAGTCAGTCTGGAGATGTGTCAATTGTATTCAACGGAGAAATTTTCAATTACATAGAATTACGCAATGATTTAGTCGCTAAAGGGCATAGGTTTTTAACGCATTCAGATACTGAAGTTATCATTCACCTGTATCAAGAATATGGGCTGGATTTTGTACAACAACTGAATGGCCAGTTTGCGATTGGATTATGGGATGATAATTGTAATCGTTTTATGTTAATTAGAGACAGGGTAGGAATATGCCCATTATATTATTATTGCGACAAACACAAACTAATTTTTGCAAGTGAGATTAAGGCGCTGAAACCGGCAATGGATAATCGTTTGGAAATTAGCGCAGAATCACTCGATCAAATTTTCACATTCTGGGTGCCGGTTAGTCCAAATACTTTTTTTAAAAATATTTTTGAAGTGTCGCCAGGGCAAATATTAATTCTCGAAAATAACCAACTTAAAAAGTATACCTACTGGGACTGGGATTTAAACAGTGACAAATTTTGGCAAAAAACAGAAGAGCAGCTAGCAGAAGAATTACATGGTTTACTGGTTGATGCAACAAAAATTCGACTAAGATCCGATGTTCCTGTGGGGGCGTATTTATCTGGTGGGTTAGATTCATCCGTTTTAGTTGCGATGATTCAGCATTATGGCAATGTGCCATTAAGGACTTTTTCACTAAATTTTAAAGAAAAGGAATTCGATGAAAAACATTATCAAACTTCACTAATTAATACGCTGCAAGTAGAGCATAGTAGTCTGTTGGTGAAAACAGAGGATATAGCCAAAAATTTAAAAGACACACTAAGACACACTGAAATCCCGATACTAAGAACAGCGCCAGTGCCTATGGGGCTGCTTTCATCGCTGGTTAAAAGCAATCAATATAAAGTTGTTTTAACCGGTGAGGGAGCGGATGAAGTGCTTGGGGGCTATGATATTTTTAAAGAGTCTAAAATCAGGCAGTTCTGGGCGGTTAATCCACAATCGTTAAACAGGCCGCTGTTATTAAAAAAATTATATCCATACCTGAAATTACCCGATAGTGGGCAAGCTGCGTATCTTAAAACGTTTTTTGGTGAATCACTTGAGCAGGCAGATAAAATAAGTTTTTCACATCTTCCCCGCTGGACAACTACTGCAAAAGCAAAACGATTTTATTCAAACCAGTTAAATGACGAGTTAAGTGAAAAATCGATGCAAACTATGTTGAATTCATTTCCTGATTACGTCAATCATTATCATCATTTTAATAAGGCGCAGTATATCGAATCAAAAACATTAATGCCGGGCTATATTTTAAGCTCGCAGGGTGATCGAATGTTATTAAAAAATTCTGTTGAAGGTCGCTTTCCCTTTCTTGATCATCGGGTTATTGAATTCTCAAATCGAATTCCGCCGAAATATAAGATGAAAGGTTTAAATGAGAAAAATTTATTGAAGAAAGCAATGCGAAAATATTTGCCAGAGGAAATTATAAACAGGCATAAGCAACCATATCGTGCGCCAGATTCGATGGCAATCAGTGGAAAATATCTGGGCGAAGAAATGCGGGAGTATTTATCAGCCGATAAAATTAATAAAAATGCCCTGTTTGATAGTGGAAAGGTAGGGTTTTTGATTAAAAAAGCAGATGCTGGTCGGGGTTTATCTACTTCGGAATCTCAGGCACTTGTGGGGATCTTATCTACACAAATAATTATAGATGAAGTTATCTAATATAAGTTAAAGGAAGTTTCAATGAGTGAAGTTATGAGGGGTAAAGTAGATGTTTTGAGACAATTCATACTCGAAAACTACTTGTTTACTGATGATCAAAGCAAACTTAATAATGATGATTCATTTTTAGATACAGGAATACTTGATTCGATGGGAATACTTGAGTTGATATTTTATCTAGAAGAAGAAATGTCGATTAAAGTTGAATCAGAAGAAATGATTCCGACTAATCTTGATTCAATTGATAATTTGCTCGTGTTTATCGATAAAAAACTGTCTTAAATATCATGCGTGAATTAACCCTCATCGACAACTTATATCAATTATGTGCTGTAGGTGCTTCAGCTGAAGCTATTGCTTTACAAAGTAAAAATATAAAAATGAGTTTTTCGCAGTTAAAGTCAGCGATAGAAAGTGTTGGTGGATACTTTAACGAAATTGGAATAGGTAAGGGAGACAGAGTTGTTCTGGTCATAGAAAATTCTATTGATTATGTTGTTGCTCTTTATGCGATATGGAAGGTGGGGGGGATAGTTGTTGCGTTAAATCCTCAATCAAAATTACACGAAATTAAAGATGTTATAAAACAATGTAGCGCAAAATGTTTATTGATTGAAAAAACAAATCATGAAATCCTGGATGCTTTGAAAAATTTAAATGTAATTTTGATAAACTTAAAGGGTGATAGTGTAGATGGTATAAAATGCTGGAACGATGCGCTTTGTTGTACTAATTATGTGAGTAACTGTAATCTAAATGCAGATGATTCAGCACAGATTATATATACCTCAGGAACCACGGGGAATCCAAAAGGCGTTTTACTTAGTCATGCTAACCTGATGTGTAATACAGAAGATATTATTGATTATTTGCAGTTAACGAATAAAGATAGCGTACTTAGTGTATTGCCATTTCATTATAGTTATGGGAATTCAGTTTTACATACCCATATTTATGTGGGTGCGAAAATTATTATGGCAGGTTCAATGGCATTTCCACAGGACATTGTTAATAGTCTGAGAGAGCTAAATGTATCCGGATTTTGTGGTGTGCCATCAACATACAGTTTGCTTTTGTCGCATTCTGACTGGGCTCAAAAGAAACTCCCCCTAAGGTATATTACACAAGCGGGTGGGCCAATGAACAAGGTGCTGACACGTAAATTACTTGGATCACTTAATCGAAATACTCAGCTTTTCGTTATGTATGGACAGACTGAAGCAACAGCGAGGATAAGCTGGCTACCACCTGACTCACTAGAGGATAAAATGGGTTCAGTTGGAATTGCGCTTAAGCATGTCAATATTGAAATAAGAAATGACCAGGAAGAAAGTTTACGCGCTAACCAGAGTGGCGGGGTTTATGTCAGTGGTAACAGTATTATGCAGGGCTACTGGAACAATGATATTGCAACACGGCATACCCTTTATAATGGCTGGTTGAAAACCGGTGATATTGGATATATTGATAGTGACGGTTATTTGTATCTGCAGGGTCGTAGAAATGACATGATAAAGGTAGGTTCGCATCGTGTAAATCCATTAGAGCTTGAAGAGGTGATTAATAAATTATTATTCATTAATGAAAGTGCTGTGGTCGGTGTTGAAGATGAAATTTTAGGGCAGGCGCTGTGTGTATTTGTTGTTGGCGATGAATCTAAAAAGAATATATATTCTTTAAAAAAACACTGTAGAGAGTATTTACCAGCCCATAAAATACCACGTGACATAAAGTGGGTGAACAGTTTACCTAAAACTGCAAGCGGAAAAATTAAGAGGTATCAGTTAATGCAAACAAAGGAGGTATTAAATGACAAACATTATTTATGATATTGATCCTGTTCTTAATATGGATTTTGATCTGGAAATCGAAAATATTTCTGATAAAATGCGAGAAATATTAAGTCAAAAACTACATCGTCGTGGATTTGTTATTGCTATGTCCGGCGGTATAGATAGTTCTGTATGTGCTGCTCTTGCTGTTAAATCTTTAGGCGTTAATAAAGTGTTCGGTTTGTTAATGCCGGAGAGTGACTCCTCAGTAAATAGTGGAAATTTAGGCGTGTTATTAGCAGAGCATCTTGGTATTGAGTATGTTGTTAATGACATTGCTTCAACTCTAGAAGCGATAGGTTGCTATAAATGGCGTGATGATGCTATCAGGCAGGTGTTTCCAGAGTATGATGAATTTTGGAAAAACAAAATTGTCATTGTTGGTGGGATAGATGGAAAAATAAATCATTATAATGTTGTTGTCGAAAATCCAGAAGGAGATCGGTTTGAAAAAATGTTACCACTTAAGTCATATTTAACCATTGTTGCAGCTACCAATCACAAACAGCGCATAAGAAAAGCGCTAGAGTATTTTCATGCAGATAGACTTAATTATGCTGTAATTGGTACACCAAACAGGTTGGAATATGATCAGGGTTTTTTTGTAAAGAACGGAGATGGTGCCGCAGATATAAAACCTATATCGCATTTATATAAGTCGCAAGTTTATGCAATGGCAAAATATTTAGAGCTACCAGACGTAATATGTAATACAACGCCAACAACAGATACATATAGTCTTGAGCAGGGTCAGGATGAGTTTTATTTTTCTTTGCCTTACGGCAAAATGGATATTGCATTATGGTATTTAAACAATGGTAAAACTGCTGCTGAATTAGCTGAAAAGCTTGATTTTAATATTGAACGGGCAGAATATATTTATCAGGATATTTTGGCTAAACGAAAGACAACTAAATATCTTCACTTACCACCGCAGAAAATTTTAGAGAATATATTCTAACTGATATGATAGGGATACGGCAGGCCGCCATTATTGAAAAGTTTTATCAGAATTTTAAAAATTCTATTTATAATTTTGTGCCGGAAAATAATAATATTAAACTGACTGAGTTTCAGAAAGCTTTATTTGGAGAGAATGTATATCAACAAAATGAAGCGTTTAATAACTGGATGTATAAAAATCGACCGTCTAATAAATGTTACTATTGTGTGCAAGACGGTAAGGTTGTCGGTCAGCAAAGTGCAATTAGTATGTGTCTCAAGTTTGGTGACAAACAAATTAATGCTGCATACGCTGTTGATTTGAGAATACGATCAGACTGGAAAATGAAAGGCCTCGGTGTGGCTTTGATGGCTTCACTGATGCACGAATATGATGTGATTATAGGGATAGGTGTTTCGGATGAGGCATATAAAATGTTTATGCGGCAAGGCTGGTTTGATCTTGGATTGATTAATGCTTTAGTTAAGCCATTAAATATGAGAGGTTTTAATCATAAGGGATTTTATTCAGGGATTATACCTTGGCTAAAGTATGTACTTGCTTTGCCGTTATCCAGGTTATCAAATTGTTATAGAAATTTATTGAGTTTTTTTAATAAAGGTGATTTTAGAAAAATAAGCTGTTTTACGGATGAGCATGAAGATCTTATGAATAAGATTTATAGTCCGGATATTATCAGCTTTGTTAAAGACAAGGCGTATTTCAATTGGCGATATTTAGAATTTCCAGAAAATGAAAATTATGAGAGTTATGAATTAATTGAAAACAATAAACCCGTTGCTTTTTTTATTACCTATATGCTAAGTACACAAAAATGTGATGTTATGATTATATCTGAGATTCATTCACAAAAGAGCCATCTTGGTCAAGTTGTCGATGAAATTGTCAGGCTAGCTATTTCAAAAAATGCATGCAGAATAACTTATTCAGGTTTAGATAATGATATTCTACGCATTTTAAAAAGTCGTTTGTTTTTTAATCGACCCTATGGGGAACGATTTTTGGTTTTTTCAAAATATCCCGATATAGAGCCTATATTGCGTGAAAAAAGTAACTGGCGAATCTGTGGTGCAGATTCCGATGCCGAATTTTATCTTCTTAATAAATAATAAATTTAATTTTTAATAGTTTTATTATTGTTAATATAATAATTCACGTGTTTATTTTTTTGTCAGTTACATGCGTACTATTAAATATCACCATGAACCTGTTTGGATTAATAGCATGGATAAAGATGTTATGTTTACTGCTACATCAATGCCAGATAAAGACTGGTGGAGTGTTCTTTGGCCTGATCCTGCGACAGTTCTACGTTTGATCGGTATTGAAAAAGATATGGATGTGGTGGATTTGTGTTGCGGTGACGGCTATTTTACTAAACCTATTTGTGAACTGGTTTATCCAGGTAAAACTTGGGCGCTTGATCTTGATTTCAGTTTACTAAGAGAAGCAGAAAAACATTGTGAATGTTACTCAAATTTCTATCCCATTTTGGGAGATGCCCGCGAATTGTCGAAACAAATAGGCGAACCTGTTGATTGTGTTTTTATGGCAAACACCTTCCATGGCATACCAGATAAAATTAAATTTTCTCAATCTGTTAATTGTTCACTTAAATATGGTGGGTTATTTGTTGTAATTAACTGGCACTACAGAGACAGAGAAAAAACTACCGTACTCAATCAGCCAAGGGGGCCTGATACCGAGTTACGTTTACAACCTGAAGAGGTAAGCGCGGTTGTCGAACCAGGTGGATTTATATTAGATAAAGTGATTGATGTTGGGCCTTATCACTATGCAGCTATATTTATTAAAAACGCTAAATAATAAAATATCCTGTTACTCTCTATATCATCATACTTTACTATTTTGTATTTTAATATTATTCAGGGACATTTATGTTTGAAAATAGTTAAGTAGTGTAATTGTAATGTTTTACCTTTTACTTCGGGTTACAAAAACGTCAAATAATTAAAGTAGCGATAGATGAATTAGTAAATTGTTTTATAGTTTCATTAACAAATGTCAGGAATTATCACCATGCATGGCTTCATACATGGCCAGGTACTCAGTTTCCATTGAAGTGAACTCGTCCTGCAGTTGAGCATGTACGACATCTTTTTTAATAATATCTTCTTCGAGTTTGTTAATGGTATTTTTTAATGATTCTATTTCTTCATCATTACTCGCAGATGCCTCTTCGGTTTCATCACCAGATTCAGTGGTTGATTGAAGTCGCTCATTTTCCTCTTCCAGTATTGAAATACAGCCCATCATTTCTTTAGATGTTCGGGCAAAGTCACTGATAGTTGATTTTAGTTTTTCTGCTTGAGAAGCGTCGATTTCTAAAGATTCAATCGTATCAATTAATTGTAGTATTTTGTTTTCCTGTTTTTCTACTACTTCCCGCATTTGATCAAGGTCGATAACTGAGTCACTTTCTTCAGATTTGCTATTGTCGTCTTCAGAAAACAATGCACTGTGTCGGTCTCCTACTTTATCAATTTCTTCCTGTAATCGATTGTTTTCCATTTCCAGTACTTCCATGCACATTTTTGAATCACTAAGTTGTCTCTCTATTTCCGCCATTTGTTGTTGTAATGTATCCAGTAAGCCGGAGTCATCTGTGATTTCATCACCCGCACCTTCGAGGGCTTTTTTCATACTGCTTAACGCATTTTCCTGTTCGTATATAATGTCTTTTAGTTTGTTGACTTCACCATCAATCTTTTTGCTTTGTGTTTCAACGTAAAAAACTTTTTCTTTGCTTTCGGTTGCATTTGCTGTTACAGCATCAGTTGTAGTGGATTCACTCGTTTCAGTTGTTGAAAATTCTTCTAGCAATTTTTTCATTCCATCGTAAATGCTGTCCCAGAAATGAATTTCATGCTCAGTTTTCTCAGCAGCTGCCTTTTCCATGAGTAAAAACTGTTCGCGTGCGAGTAACAGTTTACTCTGTGTTTCATCAGGTGCAGGCGCATTGTTTTCATCTTCAGTGTTATCCTGAGTTTCTCCTGTTTCCTCAATGCTGTTTCCATCTAGTTCTATTTCGAGGTTTTCCTGCTGCTTCGTTTTTGTGGTGTTGCGATCCATCGCTTGATCCAGATAATCAATGTAGCTATTGGCTAAGTCCAACCCATCTAGCTCATCTTCTGCTGATGATTGTGATAAAGGCGCATCTTCAGTGACGGCTGATTTGGGTTTGCGCACAAGTAGGTAGGTAAGCGTGGTACATACGCCAATTAGAACCAGTAATATTTCGGCAAAAATTAATACAATAATGAGTGAGATTTCCATAGCTTACTTTTCGCTTGTGCTCTTTGTCTCTTTTTTATGGTTTTTTAAATATCGGTAAATTAAAAATCCATTTACTCCTAAAAATAATAAGACAGCATTGATAATACCAAAGTATATTAAAATTTTAGTCGTGTCGTTTTTATTATCTTCAGGTGTATTTGATTTGTCATCTGCCTGTGTATCTTCTGCTGGGGGTGATTCTACAGGCGCATCTTGTATAGGGTTATCTTGAACAGGTTCAGGTTCTGTAGGCATGGAGTTTTTGAATGAAAATATTTGCTGGCGCTGAAAAGTTCGAGATTTTGCAATAATAGCTGCACCATAAATACCATCTGCATCCGGTTTAAATTGAGTAATAAATTCACCCTGCTCATTAGCAGCTTCTACGGGGAAAGTTTCGATGGTGTCATCCGGGTGCTCTATCTCTAACATAACTTCCATGTTGTTTAGTAAATCCTGATTGGCTTCGGTTTCTTCGTTTTGTATGAACCAGGATGTGATGGTGATTTCGGGCTGATAACTTTCACTATTAAATTCAAATTGTGTACGCAGTTTAATGTCGGTCACAATATAGGCTCGATTATCATCGTCGCTGTATAAAATTTTCCATTCGCCTGCATCGGGTTTTTTTATGGTTATCATGTCAAAGCTGGTTGAAACAAACCATTTTATTTTTTCAGATTTGAATGTTGAGTTTAATTTTTCGCCACTCGGAGCTTGTAAGTAAATCTGGCTGCTATCTGAGTTCTTATTCGCAATGATGGTAACTTCGTTGATACTGTCATCAACGATGAATTTATTTTCATTGAGCGGCAGCATATCGGGCTGTTTGGTTTGTTCAAAAATTTTGCTGAAGACTTTATGTAAAACATCATCGCTGGCGGCGAGGGCATAGCGCCCGTCAGTGGCTTCTGCTATTTCCTGTAACAACTCCTGGTCTGAAGCTTCGGTGAAAGCAATGCTGTAAATTTTTATATTATGTTCAATTAACTGGGGTAGTAAATTTTCGAAAATTTGTTCCCGTAGTTGTGCAGATTTTTCAGCATTACCTACGTCCATTTGTCCGTCTGACATTAAAATAATAATCGGCTCGCGATTAACTTGGTCACTTTCTTTTAAGAAATCGATGCCTTTTGAAATGGCCGAATGAATATTGGTGTGCATGCCTTTGTGTGATACTTTATCGGTGGCTCGTAATGCCTGTTTAAGTTGTTTTTCTGTTTTTAATTGGGTGAGGTAAGTAATGGGCCAGGCCTGGCTGCTGAAGCTTACGACACTAAGTCTATCTTCTGTATCGAGCAGTGAAATAAATAACTTTGCGGCAGGTTTACGAAGTTGTTTCGGGTCATTTTTTTTCATGCTGCCGGAGCTGTCCATTATCACAACTGTATCCAGAGGGAGTTTTTGATCAGACGTGTTTCCAGGAATAGTTTCTTCAGCATGAATTTGAACATGCGCCAGGCTTACAAAAAGACTGAACAGAAGTGAAGCTGAAAATTTACAATATCTATTATTTGGCACAATTAATGCCCACATTTGTTGTTATTGTTTTACAAAGTGGTAATTAACTTAATGAATGTTCAAGCTAATACCTCTAAGTGCTTCATTTTATTGTAGTACACAATAAAATTTTAGCACTCTAGTCAGGTAAGAAATCGCTATAGAATTAGCTTGAGATAAGGGGGCTGGTATTTTAGCTGAGATAACTGAGCAAAGTAGATTTCAGCTTTTCCATAGAGTCATCATCTAGCAAGGGGTTATGGTTTTTGTCGGTGATATAAAAACTATCTAACGCTTTTTCTCCAGCGGTGGCTATTTTTGCGTGGTGAATGTGTATTTCACAGTCGGTAAAAGCTTGTGCGATGCTGGCAAGTAAGCCTGGACGGTCGGATGAAATGATGGTGAGCACGGTGATGTCATTGCCCACTTGCTGCTCAAATCGAATTTTCGTATCCACTGCAAAATTCTTCTGGGTTCTGCTGAGTCGGTGGTTAACGGTCGGCATGACCTGAGCGTCTGCGTCGGTGTTAAGGCGTGACTGGAGTTTGTCGGTGATTTCCGCCATACGAAACTGTTCAGTTGGCGTGCTGCCATCTTCTTCTAACACTTTAAAGCTGTTGATGGCAAAATTATCATCGGTGATATTTATTTTAGCATCGGCAATATTCAGGCTAAGCTGCTCTAACGTTGTGGAGATGGTAGCGAACATCTTTTCACTGCTTTCGTTATAAATAAATATTTCGGCTTCTTCGCGTTCATTGATGCGTGCACTAATTTTGGGCATAGTGTGTTTGCTATCGAGCAGAATTAAGCTGTGCCAGCTGATTTCGTCCGGTGTGTGGTTGATAAAATAGTCATCGGGCAATGGCAGCCACAGTTTATTAAGCTCCTCAGATACGACCCCAAGCTTAGCCAGCATGCGAGAGGCTGAGGTACGGGTTTCATGGGAAACAATTTCTCGCTTGATGGGGTTATCCAGCCCGCTTTTAATAGCGACAGCGGCTTTGTGGTAAAGATCTGATAATAGATTGTCTTTCCACGAATTCCATTGCTTAGGGTTGGTGGCGCGTATATCGCACATGGTGAGCAAATAGAGGTTGTCGAGGTGCTTAAGGCTACCGATTTCATTGGCAAAGGTGTAAATCACTTCCGGGTCACTGATGTCTTTACGTTGAGCTACCATAGACATGAGCAGGTGTTTTTTTACTAGCCAGCCGACAAATTGACTATCTTTTGCAGAGCGTCCGTGATTAAGGCAGAACACTTCTGCATCGATTGCACCTAACTCTGCATGGTTACCCCCACGGCCTTTGGCGATATCATGAAACAGACCTGCTAGATACAACAGTTCGGGGCTTTTGAGGTGGTGAAATATGCCACTGGCCAATGGGTGTTCATGGGCAAAGGCGGGCACCGATAAGCGTCGCATATTACGCACCACAAAGAGCGTGTGCTGGTCTACAGTGTAGGCGTGGAATAAATCATATTGCATGCGCCCAACAATTTGTTCAAATGCCGGGATATAGGCGGCTAATATGCCGTAGCGATTCATGCGGCGTAGCTCGTGGCTGACACCACGGGGCTGGGTGATGATATCGATAAACAATTGCTTGGCGGTCTGCGATGCGCGAAACTTATCGTCGATGAGGTGGCGATGCTCACGAATCATACGAATGGTTTGGGCGTGTACGCCGTGAATTTCCGGGTGCAGCTCCATAATCAGAAAAATTTCTAATAATGAGCTGGGGTGTTCGATAAATACATTTTCGTCACGAGCGGCAATATAGCCATTTATTACATGAAAGCGACGATTGATAGCAACGGGCTCTTCCTGATAGTCGGTGTAGAGGATTTCCTGGCGAAACACTTGCAGTAGCAATTCATTGAGACGCTCAAGTTTCAGCACCGTACGGTAGTACTTTTGCATAAACTGTTCAATGGCAAGGTTGTTGGCACCGTCCTCGTAACCAAAAGACTCAGCTAGTTGTCGTTGCAAATCAAATAACATCCGGTCTTCATGTTTGCCGGTGAAAAAATGCAGGTGGCAACGAATTTTCCATAAATAAGTTTGGCATTCATTCAGGGTGGTGAGCTCGGCTTGTGATAGAAAGTTATGCGCGGCAAGCTTGTGTAAATTACGGGTGCCAAAGTGGCGTTTGGCGACCCAGCCGATCATTTGTAAATCCCGCAATCCGCCGGGGTTTTCTTTAATGTTGGGCTCAAGGTTATATGCGGTGTCACCAAATTTGCGATGGCGCTGGGTTTGTTCGTCGAGTTTAGCTTTGAAAAAGTCTTTGCTGTTCCAGATGTGCTGTGGTCCGGTGGCTTCGGTCATCTCATCAAACAGGGTTGCTTCGCCACTGAGCAGGCGCGACTCCATTAAATTCGTAACCACGGTGATGTCTTTGGTGGCCTCTTCAATGCACTCTTGCAGGGTACGCACGCTGTGGCCGATGTCGAGTTTACTGTCCCAAAGGAGCATTAAAAAATGCTCGAGCTTATGTTTGGTTGCCGCGTTCTCGGCTTCTTTTAGCAGCAGCATTATATCGATGTCAGAGGCGGGATGCAGCTCTGCACGGCCGTAGCCCCCAACTGCTATCAAAGCAATGGGCTGATCGCAGTCTGCAAACTGGTGGTTAAATACCTGAATTAACACCTGGTCGATAAATAATGCACGAGTTGAGACTATCTCCAGTGTGCTGGCACCGACGTCAAATGCTTGTTTAATCGCTGCTTCACCGGTCTGGAGGGTTTGTTTCAGGGTGTTGAGTAACTGCTCAGGCTCAGACTCAAGCTGCCTGGCAAACTGACTTTCATCAAAGATGGTAATGGATTGAAGGGTTATATCTGCCATGGGTGTCTCTTTATTGTTTCTTTATTGTTTATAAGCCGCCCTCTTAGGAAAAGAGGGGTTGGGGGAGGTTTGATTTGGCTATAAAATTTAAAGTCATAAACCTACAATGCTTAGTGATGTAAAGCAGCTAAATCCTCCCGGCCCCCAATGCCACTAAGTTAAGGTTAATCACTCTGGAGGCGTGACTTCAGTCACGCATTAACTAGCTGATTTCATAGTCACTTTATTTGCGCGGCTAAAGTCGCACCTCCATAAAAAATCTTAACTTAATGGCATTGCCTCGGCCCCCTTATTTTAAGGCGGGTATGTCTTATATTTTTTCGCCTTCGCGTAAAGTCAGCACCTCATAGCCTGTTGGTGTCACCAGAATAGTGTGCTCCCATTGCGCCGAAAGACTGTGATCTTTAGTGACTACCGTCCAGTTATCTTTTAGCACTTTAACCTGTCGCTTGCCGATATTTATCATGGGCTCAATAGTGAAAATCATGCCTTCTTCAAGCGACACTCCTGTACCGGATTTGCCGTAGTGCATTACCTGTGGATCTTCGTGAAAGCCTTTGCCAATGCCGTGTCCGCAGTATTCTCTCACGACAGAAAACCCACGTGATTCAGCATACTTCTGAATCACTTCGCCAATGTCACCAAGATGGGTGCCAGGCTTGACCAGTTTAATGGCTTCAACCATGCTTTCACGGGATACATTCGCGACACGGGTCGCTTTAATGTTGGGGTCACCCACATGAAACATTTTACTGGTATCACCGTGGTAGCCATCTTTAATGACGGTAATATCAATATTAATGCTGTCGCCATTTTTCAATTTTTTCTCGCAGGGAATGCCATGGCAAACCTGAAAGTTAAGTGAGGTACAAATTGATTTAGGGAAGCCGTGGTAGTTAAGCGGTGCCGGTATGGCCTTTTGCACGTCAACAATGTAATCGTGGCAGATTTTGTCGAGCTCATTGGTGGTGATGCCAATTTTGACATGAGGCTCAATCATTTCCAGCACTTCGGCCGCTAAGCGGCCAGCGATGCGCATTTTTTCAATTTCTTCAGCGGTTTTTATTAATATGCTCATAGGCTGTATTCAGTTCTGTTTGCCATCTAATGATGGGATTAGGCCTGAATTATAGATGATTTTCAAGATTTCCTTAGTTTTCTTGGACTTAGCTGTTTTATTTGTCTAATAAATGCACTTTTTATTGTGCAAAATTGGTGGATATGGTATAAAACGGCCGCGCTGATGCGCAAACGATAATTTTTTAAATACTCACACATATCATCACCGTGTAACTGGGTGCCTGAAGTTCATTAATTTTAATGGTTTGGGTTGTTGCAAGGGGTATGTGGAGGCCTAACCCTAACTGGAGTTAAATAATGGCTAAAGTAACTATGCGCCAAATGCTTGAAGCAGGCGTACATTTCGGACATCAAACACGTTTCTGGAACCCTAAGATGGCAGAGTACATCTTTGGAGACCGCAACAAAATTCATATCATCAACTTAGAAAAAACCTTGCCAATGTTCAACGATGCGTTGAATGCAATTAGTAAAATTGCAGCCGCTAATGGCAAAATTTTATTCGTCGGAACAAAACGAGCAGCACGCGGTGCAATCGCTGAAGAAGCAGTGCGTTGTGGCATGCCTTTCGTTAACCATCGCTGGTTAGGCGGCATGTTGACTAACATTAATACCGTGCGTCAATCTATCCGTCGTTTAAAAGAATTAGAAACCATGTCTACCGATGGTTCTTTTGATAAGATGATTAAAAAAGAAGCATTAACAAAAACTCGCGAAATGGAAAAACTTGATAAAACATTAGGTGGAATCAAGGATATGGGCGGTTTACCTGATGCTGTTTTTGTTATCGATACAGGCAATGAAAGCATCGCCGTTCATGAAGCCAAAGTTCTAGGTATCCCAACAATTGGTGTTGTTGATACAAACAATTCACCTGATGATGTTGATTACATCGTGCCTGGTAATGATGATGCGATTCGCTCAATTAAACTTTATATTGAAGCGGTTGCAGATGCTATTATCGAAGGCAAGGCAGCTTCATTAAATATTGGTGCAGCAGAAGCTGAAGAAGAAGTCGCCGCAAAAGCAGCGCCTAAAAAGAAAGCAGCAGCTAAGAAAAAAGCAGCGCCTAAAAAAGACACTGCAGCTGAAGAAACGCCGGCTGAAGAGAAATAGTTCTATTGAAATAGCTCTATAAAGGCAGGTGTTAAGCCTGCCTTTAATTCTCAAGTTTTTAATCAGTCTAAACGAGTAGATAACAATCTGCTCTTACCAATTAAATATTTAATGAGGTGAATACTATGCAGATCACTGCTGCCATGGTTAAAGAATTACGTGAGCGCACCGGCTCCGGCATGATGGAATGTAAAAAAGCGCTACAGGAAGTGGATGGCAATTTAGAAACTGCCGTTGAAAATATGCGCAAATCAGGTTTGGCTAAAGCAGACAAAAAAGCAGGTCGTACTGCAGCTGAAGGTTTAGTTGCTATCGCATTAAGCGATGACAAAAAAGAAGCGGCCATTGTTGAAGTTAACTGTGAAACCGATTTTGTTTCCGGTGGTGATGAATTTAAAGCTTTCACAGCTGCAGTTGCAAAATGTGTATTAGCTAACTCACCTGCTGATATTGATTCTTTAAGTGCAATGACTTTAGAAGATGGCAAAACGATTGAAGTAACTCGCCAGAGTATGGTTGCTAAGATTGGTGAAAATATTCAGGTGCGACGTTTTGAGCGCAAAACGACTGATGGCGCATTTGGCTCATATAATCACGGCATTCGCATGGGTGTTCTGGTTGAGCTTAGCAAAAACGATGGCGAGTTAATTAAAGATATCGCGATGCACATTGCAGCGAGCAACCCAACTTGCGTGAATGAAGCTGGAGTGCCTGAAGAAATGTTAGCAAAAGAAAAAGCGATTCTTGTTGCTCAGGCAAAAGAAAGTGGCAAGCCAGATGAAATTATCGAAAAGATGATTGGTGGTCGTATTCGCAAATACCTTGCTGAAATTACTTTAGTCGGACAGGCCTTTGTTAAAGATCCTGACCAGACTGTAGAGCAGTTACTGAAATCTAAAGATGCAGAAGTTAAGAGCTTTATTCGCTTTGAAGTGGGTGAAGGCATCGAGAAGAAAGTTGAAAATTTTGCTGACGAAGTAATGGCCCAAATAAGCGCAACCTAAAACTAATACTCAGCTCACGCCTGTGAGCCCACAGCTCGTTGTTAAAAATGGATACTTACATTTTGTAAGCTCACATTTTTACCCGGGCCTGTAAACTCACTGGGCAAGCTGAAACATTGTTGAAGTTCTGGTTGGTTTGAATATTCAGGGATAGACTTAAGGCCGGGAAATTTTCCCGGTTTTTTGTGTGTAAGGGATGAAGAACATTTATTTCATTGGCTCCTGTAGCTGCGATCTTTAGATCGTGTTGGATGCATAATAATCATAAAATTTGGATATAAAATCAATGAGCAAATCTAAGCCAGTTTATAAACGTGTTTTATTAAAGTTAAGCGGTGAAGCATTACAGGGTTCACAGGAATCCGGTATTGATCCTGCTACTATTAAACGTGTTGCGAAAGAGATAAAACAGGTTATAGATTTAGGCATTGAAGTGGGTGTTGTCATCGGTGCGGGAAATATTTTTCGCGGTGTAGGATTAGCCGAGGCGGGAATGGATCGAGTCACCGGCGATCATATGGGAATGCTGGCAACCGTTATGAACTGTTTGGCATTGCAGGATGCGGTAGAACGAGAAGGGCCAAGTTGTCGTGTGATGTCTGCACTGAGTATTCATCAGGTTTGTGAAGATTATGTGCGTCGTCGAGCCATTCGCCATCTGGAAAAAGGTCGGGTTGTTATTTTTGGTGCGGGCACCGGTAACCCGTTTTTTACAACGGATAGTGCAGGTGCATTACGCGCCATTGAAATAGAAGCCGACGTGTTAATGAAAGCCACGAAAGTTGACGGAATTTATGATTCTGACCCGATGAAAAATCCGGATGCGAAGCGTTACGAAACCCTCACTTACGATGATGTGCTGGCGAAAAAATTAGCGGTAATGGATGCCACTGCTATTGTTTTATGTAAAGAGCAAAATATGCCACTTCGCATATTTAATTTAAATGAAGATGGCGATCTGGTTCGTACCATGACAGAAAAGTCGATTGGGACTTCAGTTGTACTCGCATAATAATGACTAATAGTTTGGGAGAAATATAATGATTGATGAAATAACCCAGGATGCTCAAACGCGCATGAGCAAAAGCGTGGACTCTCTGAGAATCGAACTGACAAAAATTCGTACCGGTCGTGCGCATCCTAGCCTGTTAGATCAGGTGATGGTCGATTACTACGGAAGCATGACGCCGATAAAGCAGGTAGCAAATGTGGTGGCGGAAGATTCTAGAACATTGGCGGTAACTCCCTGGGAAAAACCAATGGTAGGTGCAATTGAAAAAGCTATTATGACGGCTAATTTAGGTTTAAATCCTGCATCGCAAGGTACAGTTATTCGTGTGCCTATGCCGATGTTAACAGAAGAGCGTCGTCGTGATTTAGTGAAAGTGGTTAAAGCTGAAGGCGAGGCGGGTAAGGTAGCAGTGAGAAATATCCGCCGTGATGCTAATGGTGATTTTAAAGACCTGTTAAAAGAAAAAGAAATTTCAGAAGACGAAGCACGAAACGCAGAAGAGGCTATACAAAAATTGACTGATAAATTTATCGCTGAAATTGATAAATTACTGGAAGCAAAAGAAAAGGAGATGATGGAAATATAATCAATTTTTCATCTTAAACCTCAAGGCTTGAAATTAAAATAATGTCAGTAACACCATTTAACAAAACAGAGCAGGATTGCAGTGACCGACCAAAACATGTCGTTGTGGTAATGGACGGTAATGGTCGCTGGGCTAAAAAACGTTTAATGCCCCGAACGGCGGGTCATCATGCGGGTGTTAAATCGACACGTAAAATCGTAGAAGATTGCGTTAAAGAAAAAATTCAAGCGTTAACTTTATTTGCATTTAGTAGCGAGAACTGGAAGCGTCCAGAGCAGGAAGTGTCGAGCTTAATGGAGTTGTTTGTATCTACGCTTCAATCTGAAATTAAGTCTTTGCATAAACAGAATATACGAGTTCGATTTATCGGAGAATGCAACGCCTTTTCAGAAAAGTTACAGAATAAAATAAAAGAGACAAAAGAATTAACCCAGCATAATACCGGCTTGCAGTTAAATATAGCAGTAAATTATGGCGGACGTTGGGATGTGGCAGAAGCTTGTAAAACGATAATGAGTAAAATTCAATTAGGTGAATTACAGGTTGATGATATTAATCCAGAATTAATAGATAGCTACGTTTGTTTAAAAGAATTGCCCGAACCAGATTTGTTTATTCGCACCGGTGGTGAAATGCGCATTAGTAATTTTTTAATCTGGCAACTGGCATACACCGAATTATATTTCACTGATGTGTTATGGCCGGACTTTAACTCCGATGCGTTTTTAACTGCGATCAACTGGTATGCGGGGCGTCAACGACGTTTTGGAAAAACCGGTGAACAGGTTGAACCATCACAGACCAAGCGAGTTTAGTCGTAATGCTTAAGCAAAGAGTGTTAACTGCAATTCCTCTGGCTGCTTTGGTTATCTGGGGTATTCTAACTCAGCCAGAAGATATTATTTTTTATGCCTTGCTAATCGTTACATTCGTATCAGGCTGGGAATGGTCCAGATTAAGTGGCGTGCACAATAATGTACTGCGAGCTATTTATGCATTCGCTATTAGCGCTGCCACCTATTTCTCGCAACAAATTGTAGTCAATGAGCCGCAGTGGATAAATGCAATTTTATCGATTACCGTATTAGCATGGTTAGCGGCTATTTTCCATATGTTTAGTAAAGGGCCACAGTCAGCTAATAGTCAATTATCAGTTACAAAATTATTGATTGGTATTGTCGCTCTGATTCCTCCAGTTCTGGCGCTAATGTTAGTTCGATCTGAAAGTGCATGGTGGTTATTTTATTGTTTAAGTATTGTTTGGATTGCAGATATAGGGGCGTATTTTTCGGGTAAACGATTTGGTAAAAATAAATTGTCTCCCAAACTCAGCCCAGGCAAAACTAAAGAAGGTATGTATGGGGCTGTTTTTGCTACAGCAATTTACAGTATAATTGCGGGCGTGTTATTTCAATTGCAGCCGATAGAAGTATTGATGTTGTTAATTATCACTGCTTTGGCAACTTTTTTCTCAGTAGCAGGTGACTTATTTGTTAGTCTTCTAAAACGCGAAAAGAATTTAAAAGATACGGGAAGTATTTTGCCCGGACACGGTGGTATTTTAGACAGAATTGATAGTGTGCTGACATCTGCGCCTCTTATAGCTCTGTTATTAAATCTAGTGATCTTTAATGCCTAGTGCGATGACCAGGCAGGGTGTTTGTGTGCTGGGTTCAACTGGCACAATCGGTGTAAATACACTAGATGTGATTAAGCGCCACAGCGATAAGTATAAAGTTATTGCGCTAACCGCTAACCAGGCGGAAGAAAAACTGTTTCATCAATGCGTAGAATTTAATCCACAATATGCAGTGCTGGTAAATGCTGATGCCGCGCAAAAATTAAAAACAAAACTAGATCATGTTGACGTTGCCACGCAAGTGTTATGCGGAGTTGAGGCGTTAGAGAAAGTTGCCGGGCTTGATGAAGTCGATCAGGTGATGGCTGCGATTGTGGGTGCTGCAGGTTTATTGCCAACACTGGCAGCTGCACGTGCAGGTAAACGCATTTTGTTAGCCAACAAAGAAGCACTGGTCATGTCCGGTGATATCTTTATTAAAGAAGTGCAAAAGCATAAAGCAGAGTTGTTACCGATTGACTCGGAGCATAATGCTATTTTTCAATGTATGCCCGGACACTTTGAATCAGGCCTAAGTGAAGTGGGCGTTAATAAAATTTTGTTAACAGCAAGCGGAGGCCCATTTAGAACGCGAAGTATTGATACCTTGCATAGCGTAACGCCAGAAGAAGCGGTTGCGCATCCGAATTGGGTAATGGGTCAAAAAATATCAGTTGACTCAGCAACTATGATGAATAAGGGCCTGGAAGTTATTGAGGCTTGCTGGTTATTTAATACGCAAGCGTCAATGATTGAAGTGGTGCTGCACCCGCAAAGCATAATTCATTCAATGGTGAGTTATACTGATGGCTCAGTGCTGGCGCAAATGGGTAACCCTGATATGCGCACGCCAATTGCTCATGCGATGGCCTGGCCGCATAGAATGTTATCCGGCGTTGAACCTTTGGATGTTTTTGAGGTCGCAAAGCTGGAGTTTGAAAAACCCGACTTTAATCGTTTCCCCTGTTTAGCTATGGCGTATGAGGCGTTAAGTGAGGGGGGGACGGCAACTACTATTTTAAATGCAGCTAATGAAATAGCGGTAGATGCATTTTTAAATAAGCGCTTAAGTTTTACAAATATATCTAAGGTAATTGAAAAGACATTGGAACATACAAATATTGTTGACGCAGAAAATTTACAAACAATTTTACAGGCAGATTCAGATGCGCGTGAGCTAAGTGCAGACTGGGTAAAGCAGCTGGAGTTTAATCGATGAGTTCTGGTGGCATATTACATAATTTATTATTTTTTATACTTGCAATTGGAATTCTGGTTGCCTTTCATGAGTTCGGACACTATTGGGTTGCTCGCAAGCTTAAAGTAAAAGTATTGCGTTTTTCAATAGGTTTTGGCAAACCGCTACTCACCTGGAAAAAACAAAAAGGTGAAGATCTTATTGAGTTTGTTATAGCCGCTATTCCATTGGGTGGCTATGTGAAAATGCTCGATGAAAGGGAAGGTGAAGTCGATGAATCTCTTAGAAATAGAGCATTTAACACACAACCGGTAGCAACACGTTTCGCCATTGTAGCTGCTGGTCCAATATTTAATTTTATTCTGGCTGCCTTTTTCTATTTTATCTTTTTTATAAATGGTGAAGAAGGTATTCGCCCTGTAATAGCCTCGCCGATTATTGAATCACCAGCCGCCTCAGCTGGTTTTGAAGCCGGCGACGAAATACTGGCTTTGGGTAATACGGAAGTTCAGACCTGGCAGTCTTTTAGAATTGCGCTCATTGACCAGGGGATTGATGGCGGTTCGTTATCAATTAGAGTTAAAACATCTGAAAATTCAATTGCGCAACGCCAACTTCAAATTGGTGACTTACATATTCTTAATGAAAAAGAAGACGTAACAAAGTTACTGGGTTTTAAGCTTTTGAAACCCGAAATACCTGCTCAGATAGGGGGGATGACAGCTGGCAGTGCATCTTCTGTCGCAGGATTGCAAGCCAAAGATTTAGTTGTTTCCATTGATGAATTACCGATAAAAAACTGGCAGGCTCTGGTTGAGATTGTGCAGAGTAATGCAGGTAAAACACTTAGTTTTGTTGTACTGCGAGAGGGTGTTGAAAAAACATTACAGCTGACTCCAAGAGAAAAAAAACGTGATGATAAAATCGTTGGCTTTATGGGGGCTTATCCGGAAGTTCCTCAAGAGTTAATCGATCAAACTAAAACAACCATTAATTATAGTGTTATCGGCGCAATGTTCAGAGCAGTTGAAGAAACCTGGGTATTTTCAACGCTCACTTTGAAAGTGTTAGGGAAAATGCTAATAGGCGAGGCCGCCCTGGAAAATATTTCTGGCCCAATAACGATCGCCCAATATGCGGGTGTTACAGCGAGTATTGGTTTTATTACCTATATCAAATTTCTCGCGATGATATCAGTGAGTCTGGGTGTTCTAAATTTATTACCTGTTCCGATGCTGGATGGTGGTCATTTAATGTATTACATCATTGAAATCGTAAAGGGCTCACCAGTGTCACAAAATTTTGAAGAACTAGGGCAGAGGCTTGGGCTGACATTACTATTTTTATTAATGAGTCTGGCTATTTTTAATGATATTCAGCGTTTAATAAATTAAACGCAGTTTTCTAATTTTATTTATTTGGCGATATTGTGCGCAGGTTATTACTTTTAATTTTTACTTTATTATTTCAATATTCTCTCTATGCAGATAGCAGTTTTGTAGTGGACGATATTCGCCTGGAAGGTCTTGAGCGAATTCCAGACGGAACGCTATTAAATTATTTGCCGCTTAAAGTGGGCGACCCGTTTGTACTCTCTGAATCTACTTATATATTGCAAGAGTTGTATAACACCGGCTTTTTTAAAGATGTGAAACTTTTAAAAGACGATAATACTCTGGTAGTTAGAGTGTTAGAGCGACCTGCTATATCGACAATTACCTGGTCGGGCAATAGCGATATTGAAGATGAGCAGCTAGAAGAAATATTAACCGATATAGGTATTGTAAAGGGTCGAGTGTTCAATCCCTCTGCTCTCGATAAAATAGAGCAGGGATTAAAACAGCAGGCTTACTTTAGTCGCGGCAAATATGCAGTGCGTATCAATACAGCAGTGACAGAGCTGGAACGAAACCGGGTAGATATCGATATAGAAATATCAGAAGGTGTGATTGCAAAAATAAAGCAGGTGAATATTGTTGGTAATAGTGTGTTTGGAGATGAAACATTATTAGCAGAGTTACAGCTCGGCATACCAGGTACCTGGGATTTTTTTTCCAGTAAAGATGAATATGCAAAACCCAAATTAGCCGCTGATCAAGAAACATTAAAATCCTATTATCAGGACAGAGGCTATGTGCGTTTTGCAGTTGATTCTACACAGGTAACCATTACACCGGATAAAAAAGATATCTATGTCTCGATGAATGTGACTGAAGGTGAAAAGTATAAAATTAATAAAGTGTCTTTAGCCGGTGATTTAGTTCTTGAGGAAAATGAGCTGAGAGGGCTTGTTTTTGTTGAGCCAGGTGATGTTTTTTCACGAAATAAAATGGTGCAGGGAAAAGATTTTATTCAACGTAAGCTGGGTGATGAGGGGTATGCCTTTGCGAAAGTAAAAGTCATACCAATTATTAATGACGAGACTCGTAAAGTTGAATTGAGCTATTTTGTTAATCCGGGTAAAAAGGTTTATGTGAGACGAATAAATTTCACCGGTAACTTTAAAACTAACGATAATGTATTACGCCGAGAAATGCGCTTAATGGAAGGTGGAGAGCTTTCTAATGGAAAGTTAAGTCGATCTAAAGTGCGCTTACAACGACTGGCTTATATTGAAGAAGTGAATGTAAGTAAAGATCCGGTGCCCGGAACTGAGGATCTGGTAGATATTAATATAGATGTAAAAGAGCGGTTAGCCGGTAGTTTTAATATCGGTGCAGGCTTTTCGCAAAGTCAGGGTTTTGTATTTAATCTGGGCACGACTTTCGATAATTTAAATGGCAGCGGTGAAAAACTATCGCTTAATTTAAATCGCGATGAAACAGGTGAAGCGTATAGTGTTTCATATACAGATCCGTATCATACTATTGATGGGGTTAGTCGAACGCTGGGTTTGTCATATAGAAAACGTGATACTGAGTCACAAAATATTGTGAATTATTTAGAGAATAATTACGGTGCTAATATTAATTATGGTGTTCCTTTATCAGAATTTGACCGTGTTCGACTCGGCGTAGGTTACGAAGTAACTGAAATTATTCGAGGCACAGATACTGTTTCAGATGATGTAATCGACTTCATAAATGATCAAAATGGCGGGCTAGTTGGTGTATCGGGCGATTCGCTACAGGCAACTGTTAAAGCGTTTACTATGTTGGCAAGTTTTACTCATGATACGAGAAACAGAACCGTATTTGCTACTCGCGGTAATCAACAGTCAATTTTACTGGATTTGACAACGCCGGGTAGTGATTTAGAGTATTTTAAGTTAACCTATCGTAACAAATTTTATTTTCCGGTTACTGAGAACGTAACCACTCTGTTAAGAACCGACATAGCATATGGCACTGGCTTTGGCAGTACTGATGTATATCCTTTTTATGAGCGGTTTTTTGCAGGTGGTTTACGCACGGTTCGTGGCTACGATTCAAATAGCCTCGGACCAAAGTCAATACCAAAAATAATCGATATTAACGGAGTTCCATCAGTTACTGCAAGTGCACCCATTGGTGGCGATATTAGAACGGTTGCCAGTGCTGAGTTAATATTTCCGGTACCCTTTGTTGAAAAGCCACCGAGTTCAGTTCGTTTGAGTGTGTTTTATGATATCGGTAATGTTTTTTTGCAGCGTGATGTTTTAGAAAATAATTATAATGGTGGTTTTAATGCCCAGGAGTTAAGAAGTTCATACGGTGTATCATTTATCTGGTTGGCGCCGATTGGCCCGTTAAGGTTTAGTTATGCACAAACAGTTAATGATCAAGCTGGTGATGATAAACAAGCATTTCAATTTAGTATTGGTTCATTCTTTTAGGAGATTTATTTATGAAAAAAATTATATCCACATTATTTATCGCGGGAATTTTAGTCCTGCCAGTCTCAGCTTTTGCAATGAAAATAGGCTTTGTAAACGAAAATATTCTATTTAATGAATACGCTAAAGCTAAAGGTGTCGAGAAAGCTATTGAAGAAAAGTTCAGTGCGCCGAAAAAGAACCTGGAAAAAATGGTAAATGATATAAAATCATTAGAAAAAGAAATTAAGACAAATGAGCTGCTGATGACTGAAAGCAAGCTGAAGTCTTCGAAAGAAAAATTAGGTAAAATGATTCAAGAATATAGGCAAACAGGTACAGCTCTGGAAAACGAATTTAAAGCTATGCGAAATCAGGAAATGAATAGCTTTAGAGAAATTGTGTTAGGGGTTATGAAAAAATATGCTGAAGAAAAAAAGTATGATCTGATTTTAAATGACGGAGTCATGTTTGCTGCTGATAAGGTTAATATTACAGATGAAGTTTCTGTACTTGTTAACAAAAAAATAAAATAGTCATTATCTTAAATGCTCGTTACAACTCTAATATTGACGGAACAATGCTAGAGAGTGTGTTTAAGAAAAGTGAAATATCTGAGCATATTGGATTTGCTCGAAAATAAACGCTTATATGACTAGTTACTAGTGAACTTAATGGTGCAGTAGTTCCCATGTTATTAATTAGTGATTTACAATGTCTTTAAAGATCAATTAAATGATTTCTTAAAGTATATAATAAAAGGTTAAGGTGTAATTTTGAACACAATGAATATTGGTGAAATTAAAAAGTTGCTGGCACATCGTTATCCTTTTTTGCTGGTCGATAAAGTGCTGGATTACGAAGTTGGAAAAACGTTAACAGCAGTAAAAAATGTCACAATCAATGAGCCGTTTTTTCAGGGGCATTTTCCTGACTATCCAGTAATGCCAGGTGTGTTAATTATGGAAGCTCTGGCTCAGGCAACGGGCTTGTTAGGCTTTAAAACAATGGATGAAAGCCCTGAGGATGATACGCTGTATCTATTTGTGGGCATCGACGGAGCACGCTTTAAACGCCAGGTTGTTCCCGGAGATGTGTTGACCTTAGACGTTGAGCTTGTAAAACGAATGCGTTCAATATGGAAATTTGACTGTAAAGCATTGGTTGATGGCGAGTTAGCTGCAAGTGCTACTATAATGTGTGCAGCAACTGAAAGGCCTCAATAAAGTCGAACGTAAGATCGATTGTAAATTAGATAACGTAAAAATTGAGTAATCAAATGATTCATCAGAGCGCAATTATAGATGAAAAAGCAAAAATTGCCGATAATGTTAGCATTGGTCCATTTTGTGTAATAGGTGCGAATGTTGAGATTGATTCCGGCACCTGGGTGGGTCCACACGTAGTTATTAATGGGCCAACTAAAATAGGCAAAAATAACAAAATTTTTCAGTTCTCATCGATTGGAGAAGATCCGCAAGATTTAAAATTTGCGGGTGAAATCACTCATTTAGAAATTGGTGATAATAATACGATTCGTGAGAATGTCACTATTTCACGTGGTACAGAAGATGGTTGTAGCCTTACGCGTATCGGAAGTCATAATTTATTAATGGCGTATGTTCATATCGCACATGATTGCCAGATTGGCGATCATATTATCTTTGCAAATTCTGCATCCTGCGCGGGTCATGTTGAAGTGGACGATCATGCGATTCTGGGTGGTTTTACCCTGGTTCATCAATTTACCAAAATTGGCAAACATGCTTTTACCAGTATGGGTTCAATAATAAACCAGGATGTGCCACCCTATGTAGTCGTTGCCAGTAGTTATGGTAAAGCCGGCGGCATTAATAAAGTCGGATTAAAGCGTAGCGGTTTAAGTGATGAGGTTATTCGTGCTATTGTAAATGCATATAAAATATTGATTCGCGCTAAAAAACCCAGAGATCAAGCTATAGAAGAAGCGGCTGATCTTATTAAGCAGTACCCTGAAGTGAAATACATGGCTGATTTTATTTTACAGTCTGAGCGCGGTATTGTTCGTTAATATTATATAAATTTAAGTCAATGTCTGGCTTGTTCTTGTTTGAGTTTCATCAGCCCTGTTAATTAAAAAGTTACCCTGTAAACGTCGTTGCCATGTTAATGCATTAAAATACGTTTTTTATTAACGGTTAAACTTGTATTTATATATTGTTTATTACGCCAGCATTTCAAGAATCAGTTTTGCCATATTGTCAGAGCCTCCCGTTTTACCCAGCAGATTTCTGACATCGTTTAATTCCTTAATCATCTTCTCTCTGTATTCATTATTATCAAGAATTAAATTTATTTCATCAGCAATGGCCTGGGGTTTGGCTTCAAATTGTATAAATTCTTTCACCACGTCTTTTCCCGCGATGATATTAACCAGACCGATACGGTCAATTTTTATGAGTGGACGCAGTATGATGTATGACAGGGTGGCAACTTTGTAACTGATGCAATAGGGGATACCCATAAGGGCAATTTCTAACGTGGCGGTGCCCGACGCTGAAATAATGGCGTCGCAGCATTGTATTACGTTATACGGCAGGTCTTTTACCAGTTTTATATCGAGGTGTGAGTGCGCTTGTAGGTAATCCGTGAAAAGCGCTTCATTGAGTGAGCTTGCGATGGGTAAGATAAACTGACAATCGACTTTATCTTTTTTTATAATCTCTGCAGCGGCCAGCTGTAAGGGAAGTATGCGTTGAATTTCACCACGACGACTACCGGGAAACAGGCCGACAACCGTTTTATCACTATCCAGATTAAATTCTGTCATACAGCTTTGTTTGTCTTTATCGGCTTTGGCTTTATCAACCAGTGGGTTACCAACAAAGCGTACTGGCACGTTTGCTTCTTTATAGTAACGCTCTTCAAATGGCAGAATAACCGCCATCATATCGATGATTTTACCAATTTTATAAACCCGTTTTGGACGCCAGGCCCAGATTTGTGGGCTGATATAAAATAATACTTTTATCCCCAGCTCCTTGGCGGTTTCGGCTAACTTGAAATTAAATTCCTGATAATCGACTAATACCAGTAGGTCAGGCGGATTACTACGCAGGGATTCACGTAAGATATTTAATGCTTTAATAATCTTATTGTAATGAAATAAGACTTCGACGATGCCGACAACCGCAATATCAGAGCTATCGACAAGTAAGTTAGCGCCCGCATCCCGAAGTTGCTGGCTTCCCATGCCGTAGAACTCAATTTCTTCGTTATAGGTACGCAAGGCTTTGATTATATTTGCCGCGTGCATATCACCGGAGGCTTCTCCAGCACTGATCATTATTCTTTTCATGTTTGGCTAACAGTGTCTTTTGAGGGTTTTATTATATGAAATAATCAGATTAAGTCGTGGTTTTAAACTGTCTAAAGACCCAGTTACCTGTATTATTCATGACTTGAAAAACACTGAGATTGTACCGGAAAACCATGATTGACGATATTGACATTGACCTTAAAAATTACCATTTAATTGCGGGTGTAGACGAAGCGGGCAGGGGGCCATTGGTGGGTTCGGTCGTGGCAGCGGCTGTCATTCTTGATGAGTTGCACCCCATTTCAGGCTTAAACGATTCGAAAAAACTGACGGCAAAAAAGCGTGAACAACTGGCAGAAGAGATAAAACAATATGCTAAATCGTGGTCGATTGCTTCAGTTGAGCCAGAAATAATTGATGAAATTAATATTCTTCAAGCGAGTTTACTGGCGATGAAAAAGGCAGTTGAGAGCTTGCCAATGGCACCGGATTTTGCCCTGATTGATGGTAATAAATTGCCTAATTTGAGTTGTAATGCACAGGCAATTGTAAAAGGTGACGCACGGGTAAAATCGATTGCGGCAGCCTCGATACTGGCCAAAGTTGAGCGCGATCATCAGATGCTGGAGCTGCATAATGAGTACCCTCAATATGAGTTTGACCGGCATAAAGGTTACCCGACAAAAGTGCATATGGCATTGCTTGAAGAGCATGGGCCCTGCCCGGAACATCGCAAAACTTTTGGACCAGTGAAGCGATTATTAGAGGGCTGAAATTCGGTTTTTTGAGATGATTTTTAAGTCATTAAATTTAGCTAATAAACGATTTCTCAGTTGTGATTTGGCTTGTTATTTTGTCCTGTCATAGCGCTTGTTCATCAGAGATAATGCCGCAATATCGTGACATATTCAGTCCCCAATATGAGCGTACGCTCTTGAAGTTAAGGTGAGTTAAAGGGGGGGCGAAGGCTCCCCCCCCCCCTTAGAAAAAGGGGGAACTGAGGGAGGTTAAAGCTCTCTTAATTTATAAGTTCTCGATACATTTCTCAGGTCTTTTTACCGTGTTTATCTATGGGTTTATAAAGGTGGTAAACAGAAATCAAAAGCAAATCTTCCCAGCAAATCTTCCCAGCAAATCTTCCCAGCAAATCTTCCCAGCAAATCTCCCCCGCCCCCTCTTTTTCAAAGAGGGGGCGTTAAGTGGCAAAATTTACATTCGATTGCTGCTTCATTTACCGATTTTGTGGGCTTGATATGATAAAACGGAAGAACTGTCTGGCTTCGAATAAATTGTCTGAAGTATCTTGTCTATATTATATAATTCAATTAGTTATCGTGACTTGTTAATACGGTAAATGGATCTGAGTCTATCTCTGGTCTTAGCAAAACCACACTATCAGTTCAATAATCAGCTAAGTGGTAAATTTAGCCCTGTTTCTCGACACTTTTTCTACTAAAGTGGGAAAATATTGCACTTCTAAACCCATGAAAACAAATAATAGTGGTAAATGGTGATTAGTGATTGTGGGATGTGGCTTTCTGTTTCATAATGGATTCTCACAATACGCAGTTGAAATGCTAAGCCGTAATTCAATTAAAACAATAGCTTACATACTTATTTTAAAGTAGATTATTAATAATATGAACCCCCGCTTTATACACTTGCGTTTGCACACCGAATATTCACTGGTCGATGGCGTAGTGCGCATCAAGCCTTTGATGAAAACCCTTGCTGACCAGAATGTCCCTGCGATCGCTTTAACCGATCAATCTAACCTGTTTGCGATGGTGAAATTTTACCGTGCTGCGATGTCGGCTGGCATAAAACCCATCATCGGTGTTGATGTCTGGATGCGCTCAGCAGTGGAAACACAAAAGCCTTCGCGGATGGTTTTGCTGTGCCAGAATAATGAAGGTTATCTGAATGTCACTCGCCTGATTTCACGTGGCTACCTTGAAGGTCAGCATGGGGGAATCCCCATGATAGAAGTTGACTGGTTGCGCGAAATGAATGCCGGCATTATTGTGCTTTCCGGTGGTCGTGAAGGTGATGTCGGGCGGGCTCTATTATCAGGCAATCACATGCTGGCGCAGGAGCTGCTGAAAGCGTGGCAGAATATTTTTCCCAATCGGTATTATCTGGAATTACAACGCACCGGCCGAGAAGGTGAAGAGGAGTACTTACATGCGGCGGTGAGTTTGGCAATGACCACCAATACGCCGGTGGTGGCCACCAATGATGTGCGCTTTTTAAAGCAGGAAGAATTCGATAGCCACGAAGTTCGCGTGTGTATTCACGACGGTCGAACTCTGGATGATCCGCGTCGGCACAAACTGTATAGCGACCAGCAATACCTGCGCACCGAAGAAGAAATGTGCGAGTTGTTTGCGGATATCCCCGAAGCATTACAAAACTCGGTAGAAATTGCCCAACGTTGTAGTCTTGATGTCCGACTGGGTGAAAGTTTCCTGCCTAATTTTCCGGTGCCTGAGGGCGACACAATTGAGTCGTATTTTATTCGGGTTTCTGAAGAGGGGCTGGAAAAACGTTTGGCGCTCATTATTCCTCCTGGTTCTGAAAATGCAGAGGAGCGTCGCAAGCTTTATTTCGAACGCCTTCATATTGAGCTGGATGTGATAAACAACATGGGCTTCCCCGGCTACTTTCTAATTGTTGCCGATTTTATCCAGTGGTCAAAAGATAATGAAATACCGGTAGGCCCGGGACGTGGTTCAGGTGCCGGATCACTGGTGGCGTATGCCTTGCTTATTACCGACCTCGATCCACTGGAATATGAGTTACTGTTTGAACGATTCCTCAACCCGGAACGGGTATCGTTACCGGATTTCGACGTCGACTTCTGTATGGAAGGTCGCGACCGGGTTATTGGCTATGTGGCAGATACCTATGGGCGTGATGCGGTATCGCAGATTATCACTTACGGCTCGATGGCGGCGAAAGCGGTTATTCGAGACGTGGGGCGTGTTTCCGGTTTGGGCTATGGTTTTGTTGATCGCATCGCCAAGATGATTCCCTTTGAAATAGGCATGACACTGACGAAGGCCCTGGAAGAGTCTGAAGATCTGGCGAATGCCTATAAACATGAAGCCGATGTCACCGATTTAATTAACATGTGTCTTTCTTTAGAAGGCTGTGCCAGAAATGCGGGCAAACATGCGGGGGGCGTGGTCATCTCGCCTTCCGTGCTAACCGACTTTACCCCGCTTTACTGCGAGCAGGGTGGGCACAGCATCGTTACCCAGTTTGACAAAGACGATGTGGAAGCGATTGGTCTGGTTAAGTTCGATTTTCTGGGGCTACGAACCCTAACCATTATTGACTGGGCGGTAAGAAATGTAAAAGCCCGTCATGAAGACCAGCAAAATTTAGATATCGCGCATATTCCACTGGATGATGAAAAAGCATTTACCTTATTAAAGGCCTCTGAAACTACCGCGGTATTCCAGCTCGAATCCAGCGGAATGAAAGACCTGATCAAACGCCTGCAACCGGATTGCTTTGAAGACATTATCGCACTGGTGGCCCTGTTCCGACCTGGCCCGTTACAGTCAGGCATGGTTGATAACTTCATTAATCGAAAACACGGTCGGGAAGAAGTGTCCTATCCCGATGCCCAGTATCAGCATGAATCACTCAAGCCCATTTTAGAACCTACCTACGGCATTATCCTTTATCAGGAGCAGGTCATGCAGATCGCCCAGGTGCTCTCAGGTTATACCCTGGGTGGTGCGGATATGTTACGGCGTGCCATGGGTAAAAAGAAAGCCGAGGTAATGGCCGAGCAGCGTGCGGTATTTGAAAAGGGCGCGCTCGAAAATGGCATTGATTCCGAGCTGTCGATGAAAATATTCGATCTGGTGGAAAAGTTTGCCGGCTACGGGTTTAATAAATCTCACTCAGCGGCGTATGCTTTATTGTCATATCAAACCGCCTGGTTAAAATCCCATTTTCCCGCTGAGTTTATGGCGGCGGTGTTATCTGCCGATATGGACAACACGGATAAAGTGGTTATTCTAATTGAAGATTGCCACCGCATGGAGTTGGACGTGTTAACCCCGAACATTAATTGCTCGGTTATCAAGTTTTCAGTGCCGGAAGATAATCAGGTTTTATACGGGCTAGGTGCAATAAAAGGCGTTGGCGAAGCGGCGCTTGAAGGTATTATTGAAGAACGTAATAATAATGGCGTGTACAAAGACCTGTTTGACTTATGTCGACGAGTCGATGGGCGCAAAGTTAATAAGCGTGTACTGGAGGCGTTAATAAAGGCCGGTGCACTGGAAGAGTTAGGCCCAAACCGCGCCAGCTTGATGGCACGTTTGCGCGATGCGATGCAAGGTGCGGAACAGTATCAGAAAAATGCCAGTGCCGGGCAGGATGATTTATTTGGCAGTGCAGCCGCAGAGGATAACATCGCGCCGATTAATCAAATCACCGTTGAAGAGTGGGAGGAAGAAAAACGCTTAACACTGGAAAAAGAAACCCTGGGTTTATATTTAACCGGTCACCCGATTGAGCGTTATGAAAAAGAATTAAAGAGATTCACTGATTGCACCCTCGGCGCACTCGCGGATCAAAGTGATTTGGCTTCCGGTGCCGGTGGCGGTTATATGTCGCAACGTAATGCTAAATCATACAAGCTAGCGGGGCTGATGATTGGTATGCGCGTGCGTAAAACTAAAACTGGCGGAAAAATCGTGTCAGCGGTTTTAGATGATCGAACGGCACGGGTTGAAGTGCGCATCTTTGAAGAAAAGTTTGAGCAATATAATTATCTGTTAAATAAAGATAAATTAATTGTAGTGGAAGGGAAGGTCATTTACGACGATTATTTTGGTGGTTATCGAATTACGGCAGATGTTATTTACGATATTACCGAAGCGCGACAAAAATTCGCCCGTCGTCTGGAAATTAATTTAAAAGATAATAATGGCGACCACAGCATTGTGCAGCAGCTTAATCAAGTGCTAAACCCATTTCGAGAAGGTTCTTGTCCGGTATGGATCAACTATAGTCGTAATGATGTGATGGCAAAAATATCATTAAGTGAAGACTGGTGTGTGCAACCCAGTGATGAATTAATCAATCGCCTGGATAAACTGGCGGGTGATGATTGTGTGGCGGTGGTGTATTGAAGTAGGCAATATTAAGTTTGGTGATTTTTATTAACATACGTACTCCTTTAAAATAAATATTTAAAATGGATTTGGAAATATAAAATGAAAACAGATTTAAAACATACAGCTAATGAAGAATGTCCAACTACCGTTGTTAGTATAGTCTCGGTGCTGGGTAAAATGTTAGATAATTACGGGCTAGATAAATACGCCATTGCTAAAAAAGTGGGTATAGAAACGAATATTGCCTATAAGCCCAGCGACCGTATCAGTACAGTCAAGCTGCAAAAAGTCTGGAAAATTGCAAGAAAAGAAACCGGTGATGACAGTCTGGGAATAAGCTACGCTGAGTTAATTCAGCCCGCAGCACTATGCGGTTTAGGTTTGTCATGGATTACCAGTGATACATTAAAAGATTCTATTAATCGATTGATTCGATTTCAAGCGGCACTCTCAACTTCCACTGATTTTGTTTTTAATGAGCTTAATGACTGTTATCAAATCATTCTGAGGTCGAAAATAAAAAAACCTGAAAATGTTTCAATAGATGCGGCAATTGCTACGCTTTTTAAAATGTGTCAAATTACATACGGTCCAAATTTAAAACCGGATACAGTGCACATTGCGCACGCCAAACCAGAAAATAGTAAAAAGTTTGATGATTTTTTTGGGGTTAAGGTGAAGTTTGATGCTCAAGAGACGCAGCTGTTTTTTGCGAAAAATGTGTTTGAAATAAAATTGTCGACAGCCAATCCAGATCTTGCCAGAATCAATGATCAGGTCGTGATAAATTATTTACAAAGATTTGCTAAAAATAATATTACCATGCAAGTGCGCGCACGCATAATCGAGGAGTTAAATAATGGTGTTCCTCATCAGGACAAAATTGCCAGCTATTTAAACATGAGTTTACGGAATTTACAGCGCAAATTAAAAGAAGAAGACAGCAGTTTTAAACTGATTTTAGATGAAACACGAAGTGAGCTGTCGAAACAGTATTTGCGTGGCAGTGATCGTTCAATTATTGAAGTGGGCTTTCTGTTAGGGTTTTCTGAGCCCAGTAATTTTGCCCGAGCATTTCGTCGTTGGACGGGGGTGTCACCTAATGAGTATCGGGAACCCCCCTAGTTTGGCTTGTAAGTTTGAGCTATATCACATGTTTTAGTTATTTACATTTAAGTTGGCATCAATTGATTCTTCTCTGGCGCTAACTGACCATCCAAATCATCGCAAACACCATAAATTGGCTACACCTACAAATTATGGAGAGCAGCGATGGATATCAATTATAAATACCATAGAACTACTGTTCGTGAGCCCGTGTCTTTTATTGGCGTTGGTTTGCATACCGGTCAGCTAACGACTGTTAGCCTCAAACCCAGTATTGATGTAAAAGGCATCTATTTTGTGCGTACAGATGCGCCGCTCGGACAAGGCGTTATTAGTGCCAGCTGGTTCAATGTTTGCAGCACAGTTTTGTCGACTAATCTGAGTAATGAATATGGCGTTAGTGTGTCAACCGTTGAGCATTTGATGTCAGCGCTAATTGCCTGCGGCATTGATAATGTACGCATCGAAGTGGATGGTCCTGAAATTCCCATAATGGATGGTAGCGCCGAAGTGTTTGTGGATATCATTCGCAGTGGCGGTAAAAGTTACCTCAAAGCGGCGAAGCAGGGTATCTGGATTGAAAAGCCGATTGTGATTAGCGAGGGTGATAAATTCGCTATGCTGATGCCACATTCAGTACCTCGCGTTAGCATGTGTATCGATTTTCCTGGCACGGCGATTGGTGCACAGTGCCATTCAGTTACCCTCGAAAATGAAAGATATTTTGATGAGATAGCCTATGCCAGAACCTTTGGTTTTTCGGATCAGATTGAGTCATTGAAAGAGAAAGGTTTGGCTAGAGGTGGTTCAATGATAAATGCAGTCGTGGTTGATGGTAAAAAAATACTGAATCCGGAAGGCTTGCGTATCGAAAATGAATTCGTCAGGCATAAAATTCTCGATGTGATTGGTGATATGTCATTGGCCGGAGCACCGATTATTGGGCATTACTATGCTTATAAGGCAGGTCATGATTTGAATCAAAAATTGTTGAAAAAACTTTTTAGTGACTCGACAGCGTGGACACAAACGTCACTAGAAGAAGGTAAAGAACGGTTTGCAAACCATGATGATTTGTATGATGGTGATTTCATTCAGAAAACATTGAATGTTGTACCAATCAAAAAGGTAGCAAGCTAAACCGAGTGGGTTTTATCCGTCAGGTTAATTCAATTCCAGCCTTTTTCTGGAATGACCTGGCGGTTTTTTTTATTCTAGTTTAATCTCCACAGACATTCATAAATCTGTTTCTAAGTAATGGCTTATGCGGTAGTATATTTAAATAACATTAATATCATCAAGGAATTGAGATGAGAGGTTGTTTTTTAAGCTGTTTTCTAACGCTATTAATATTTGCATTCAGTACAACGGTTAATGCCGATGTCTATGTCGATACTGAGGCGGTTGCTCTTTTAAAAAAAATTGATGAGTTATATCGTTCTGATAACTCGGTATCAACAATGAAAATGCAAATTGTCACACCAAACTGGAATCGAACCCTGCAGTTACAGAGTTGGACGATAGGCATGGATGATACCTTTATACGAATACTTTCTCCCAAAAAAGATCGCGGCGTTGCTACTTTAAAAAAAGATCGTGAGATGTGGAATTACTTTCCTAAAATAAACAAGGTAATCAAAGTTCCTCCGTCTATGATGATGGGGGCCTGGATGGGCTCCGACTTTACTAATGATGACCTGGTGCGCGAAGTATCTCTGGTTGAAGATTATCATGTTGAGAAGCGGGAGCAGGGTAGTCAATATCAGCTTATTCTTACGCCTAAGCCGGACACGGTAACCGTATGGGCACGCATAGATGTTATTGTTGAAAAAGAGGGCTTGTTGCCTGTAGAACAAAGCTACTTTAATGAAAAAGGCGAAAAAGTTCGGAGTATGTATTTTAGCAATGTACGTGAATTTTCCGGTAAAAAAATTCCGGCTAAAATGAGCATGGTACCACTTAATAAAAAAGGTCATAAAACGGTAGTTGAATATGTTGAGCTTGAGTTTAATACTCATTTTAGTGACGATGTATTTACACTGCGAAATTTACAGAAACGCGTTAAATAATGCTAATTATTAAACTGGCTTTGCGAAATATATTACGCAATCGTCGGCGTAGTGTTTTAACTGTTTTAAGTATGGGCGGCGGTTATTTTATGCTGTCTTTTATGTTATCTATGACAGAGGGCAGTTATAGTAATATTATTGATCTGTTTACTCAGGATCATACGGGGCATGTGCAGGTTCATAAGGGAAATTATCTTGATCGCCCATCGCTTTTTAAAAGCATCGAGCATTCAAGTGAATTAATAGACAGCATTAAAAAAAATCCACAGGTTACCGGTGTAACCGCCAGAATTTATGGGCCTTCACTTGCATACGGTAAAAATAAAACTTTTCCTGCTAATGTAATTGGTATAAACCCTCTGCTTGAATCTGAAACCACTTTTTTAAAAGAAAAAGTTAAACAGGGTGTCTATCTTTCAAGCGCGATCACGGCTAATGGTTATTTTCCTGCAATGATGGGTAAAACGCTGGCTAAGAATTTGCATTTGGATATTGGTGATGAGCTGGTGTTAATATCACAGGGCGTTGACGGGTCGATTGCAAATGATGTTTTTGAAGTTGTCGCCATTGTCGGTACGCCCGAATCCTTTGAGCGGATGAATGTATATCTCAGTTTAGATGCAATGCGACAATTTTTGAGTATGGGTGATCAGGTCCATGAATTGGCTATTAGTCTTAAGCACCAGTCTCTTGCACGGCAATTTAGTAAACAATTACAGAAAACTTATACACAGAGTGATTTACGGGTGGAGCCCTGGCAACAGGTAGAGGAGGTATTTTATAAAAGTATGCAGGCTGATTTAAAGGGAAATTATGTTTCCATGGGCATTATTATTTTTATTGTTTCAATCGGTGTATTAAATACGGTGCTGATGGGGACATTGGAGCGAACACGTGAGTTTGGTGTGTTAAAAGCCATTGGTACACAACCTATGGCTATTTTTAAATTAATTATGCTCGAGTCATTTTTTCTTTCAGTAATCAGTTGTCTGTTGGGTTTGGTTTTTGCATTACCTGTAAATTATTGGCTGACTGTTGTCGGCATAACCATGCCTGAACCGATTGATATGGGTGGGGTATTATTTGAATCGATGCTTGGAGAAATTAGTTGGTTCACGATGGGTGTGCCGGCACTGGTGGTTGTTAGTAGTACACTATTAGTGAGTCTTTTTCCCGGATTTAAAGCTGCACGAATTTCACCACTACAGGCATTGCAGGCCGTATGATGCATTTAAATTTTTCCCTCGCACAACGTAATATTTTTCGAAACACACGACGTACTGCGTTAACGATTTGTTTAATCGCCAGTGGCCTTGCGGCACTATTATTTACCGATGCTTTTATCCGTGGCATGTCAGTTTCAATGATAAAAACCAGTACGGAAACGTTTTTAGGTGATGCACAAATACATCATCAGGGTTTTAGAGAAGCTAATGATATTGATGTTTATCTTAAAAAAAATCTGCAACTATATAAGCAGCTAGAGAATATTGAACAAATAAAAAATTATGCACCCAGAGTGATGGCAGGCGCGATGCTGTCCTCTTCAGAGAATGTAACATCTGTGATTGTGTATGGTGTGGATGCGCAAAAAGAATCCCAGGTTAGTCAGTTAAAACAGGCAATGATTAAGGGCAGCTATCTGGCAGATAAAAAGGCTGAAATTATAATCGGCGATGATCTGGCCGATTTACTTGAAGTCGATCTGGGCGACCGCCTGGTTATTACCGTATCTCAGGCGCAAGGTGGCGATTTATCGCAGGAGCTGTTTAGGGTGTCGGGTATCTATCATTTTGCAGACCGTTTCATGAATAAAGGCCTTGCGGTAATTAATTTGATGCAGGGTCAGAAACTATTAAATATAAACGGCGTGCATGAGATTGCTTTGCGTTTTAATCATGTTCAACAGGCGAGTGATTTTAGCCTGAAGCTGTGGGCTGATTTAAATAATACTGAACTGGAAACATTAAGTTGGAGACAGTTGGTTCCCCAGCTAAGTAGTATGCTTGATATGAGTCAGTACAGCACGCTGATTGTTTCAATAATTATGTCTGTGTTAGTTGCATTGGGTTTAATCAATTCAATGTTCATGTCTATTTATGAAAGGCATTATGAATTTGGTATTTTACTTGCGGTTGGTACGCGTCCACGTCAGTTATTCTGGTTGATATTACTGGAAGGCTTTTATATTGGCTTGTTAAGTGTAGTTGCCGGTGTGCTTTTTGGTGGATTAATAAGCTACTGGAAATCGGTAACGGGTATAGATTACTCGGGTACAGAGTTTTCAGGTATTAGTATGAGTGATCCTATATACCTTATTATTGATATTCTGGAGTTTGTTAAAATATCAGGTTTTATATTAATGATAACTGTTTTGTCCTGTGTGTATCCCGCATTCCATGCCGCGCGATTACTGCCTTCAATAGCGATGAGAAAAGCTTTATAGAGAAAGAATATGAGTCATGTGATAGAAACTAAAAACTTATGCCGCTCATTTGGTAAAGGTGAAATCCTGGTGAAGGCGCTGGATAATGCAAACCTGACGATTGATAAAGGTGAGTTTACCGCAATCATTGGGCCATCGGGTTCAGGCAAGTCTACTTTGTTGCAACTCATTGGTGGTTTAGATGAACCCACTTCAGGTGAAGTTTTTCTGGATAATAAAAATATCAGCCTTATGAGTGGCGCAGAACTTTCAGATTTTCGACGTGATCATATTGGTTTTATTTTTCAGGCCTATAATTTAATACCGGTATTATCGGCTGAAGAAAATATTGAATATATTATGTTGTTACAGAAGGTGCCGGTGGAGGAGCGCAGTAAGCGCGTTAAAGAAATATTACAAGCTGTGGGTTTACAGGGTAAAGAAGGTCGTCGTCCTGCTCAACTATCGGGTGGTCAGCAACAACGTGTTGCTGTGGCCCGAGCCATGGTGTCAAAGCCCAGTTTGATTTTAGCAGATGAGCCAACTGCAAACCTGGATTCGCACACCGGCGCCGCATTACTTGATATGATGAAAGAACTGAATGAAAAACATAACATGACATTCGTTTTTTCAACCCATGATCCGATGATTATGCAAAGAGCTAAACGTATAATAAAATTACATGATGGTCGCATCGTTGATGATGAGAGGCGAAGTGCTTAAGTTATAGTGGGACAAATATTTTTGTCATTCAAGCTACTAATTTTCGTATTTGAAATGTCCGCATTTAAAATTTTTCAGGTAACGAATTTTTTATCTTAACGGCGTAATAATAAATGCATAACTGTTTTAAACTGCTATTAACAACGTGTATATTTATCATTGTGCCAAATGTACAGGCTGTTGAGTTTACGTATAGTGGTTATGTCAAGTCTTATGCGCTTTTGCAGGATACAATAGAGTTTGAAAATTCACCACCAGTACTGCCAGATGAGTTCGATAGCGGTTATCAGTCTCAAAATGCCATGCGATTGATGGGGAGCTGGTTTACAAAGAATAATGGCAATGTCGAAATTCATTATGAATTACAACCGGTCTATTATTCCAACACGGCATTAGTCGGTAATAACGGCGGCATAGCCTCAACTTTATCTACAGGATCAACTATTTACCGCTATAAAGATTTAGATGCTGAGTTTGACCGATATGGTAATCACACTGTGGTGTTTCAAAATTTAGATCGTTTTAATTATCAATACAGTAATGAACAGGGCGATTTAACGCTAGGACGTCAGGTTATCTCTTTTGGCTCTTCCCGATTTATCAATCCAACCGATATATTTATCCCTTTTAATATCCAGACACTGAATCAGGAATACCGAGTCGGTATTGATGCGATTCGCTATCAAGCCGCTTTAGGTGATTTCGCGGTATTAGATACTGGGGTGATTATTGGCGAAGATGCAAAGAAAGAAAACAGTGCGATTTTTATACGAGGTAAAAACTCAATCAATACTAATGATGTTGAATTGATGGCGATCTATCTTGATAATGCCTGGTTGTTTGGGGGAGGGGTGGAGCGCGCAATTGGTGATTTTGGTTTCTGGTTTGAAACCGCTTATATGGATTTAAATAGTAATGAAGTTGAAAGTTACTGGCGAACGTCTATTGGTTCTGACTATGCAATAAATGAATATATTATTACCTCAGTTGAGTATCATTATAATGGCGCAGGTAGTGATAACCCCGATGAATACGGGCAGTTACTTATGCAGTTTCCATTTCAAAGAGCAGGGGTGTTTTTGCTGGGAGAAAACTACCTGATTCCTGCCGTTTCATGGGTTGCCACTCCGTTAATTATTGTAAACGCCAGCGGGTTTATTAATTTAAGTGATCAGTCTGTATTTATTAATTTAACGGGTGAGATTAGCTGGTCTGAAAATTTATATTCGGATTTGGGTGTTTACTTAAGTCACGGAGACGCGCTTGAGTTTCAGGTCTCGCCATCGCAGATAAACCTGGGCTCAGAGTTTGGTGCGTATCCATTAAGTGTTTATGCCAGTTTACGGTATTATTTTTAGGAAATGGTTCATTTTTAAATTATGGTTTTAGTGTTTTTAATAAAACATAAAGAAATTTTTAAGGTTAGATTGGTCTTACCCCATTTATTGTTTTATCTCATGATGCGATACTTATTTAAGTATTTTCATTTTGTATGCAAAGTACTCAAAAACTTTTCTTTCTCTTCCTGTGCCACAGCTTCCGCTTCTTTTGTTAATCGGGCTAATTATTACATTGCCTTTATTTGAAACTGCAATTGCAGTGTATGTGCATTGGCATAGATCATTTTTCAATATAGTCGCTTCAACCAGAAAAATATAAAAATTTGTAATTTGTTCAAGCTTAATAATGTTAGTGTTTGAGTGGTTAATTATATTGCAGGGTAAATTCTCAGGTAAATTTAATTTAAATGTTTTGCTCTGTTTATCAGGGAAGGTAACATTGAGATGGCATTTTTTAGTAAGCTCAATTTGACTGCCCTGTATATCTAAAATTTCAGCCTGGCTGATGTCAGGGAAACTAAATAATACCGATATATAGCTGAGTGTAAGTAAAACAAATTTCATGGTAACGTCCAAAGCCAAATTGTTTTTGCGTCCCAGTATTCATCACCGACAGGCATTCCGTTATCCCAAAGGTCTATATGCCCCTGGCCATTAAATCCAGGGATATTCATATAACAAATAATACCTTTTTTATTATTTGCATCTTTGGGTGGGTTTCCACCTGACTGAGTATTCCAGCCTTTTGTTCTTATACCCAATAACTGGGGTTGAGCAAGAATTGATGCTAAATCTTGGGCGCCTCTCATTATATCCATGTGGGCATTTGTTCTTTCCAGATTTTTTAAATTCTTCTAAAAATTTAGCATTTGTTTTGACTAACGCTTCACTCATTCTTATTGCACATGTATTAGGGAAGTGCATTGAGCATGTATGGATGCTGGTAGAGTCAGTCGTATAATTAGATTTGAGTGTTATGTCAGTGGCAATAGAGTGGTCTTTCTATGCGGTATAGACTAATTATAAAATGTGGCATGGGAAGATCTGAATCTAATAATTTTTGGTTTTCAATGAGCATGAAACAGAATCAGTTATTACTTAAAGATCGGTTTATTGAAGTGATTATTAGCGGTGAGCTGGACTCTATTTAAGGCATGGGTATTACTTTTAGGCGTTGGTTTTTTAGAAATGGGTTTAAGCTTAAACTTAAGGCTTTAATATTTTTAGTAAAACATAAACTGCACCCGTTCCCCCGTCTTTAGGGGTAGCACTAACAAACGCCAGCACTTCTGGAATACTTTGCAGCCATTTATTTACCATGGCTTTTAAAACCGGCTGGCTACCATCTGAGTGATGACCTTTTCCATGAACAATACGCACTAACTTATATGACTGTTGTTGCGCATGGTCTAGAAATTCCAGCAGTGTTTTTCTGGCATCGTCACGATGGTAGCCATGTAAATCTATATAATCAGATACCTCTACTTTTCCATTACGTATCTGTTTTAGATAGGCGTTTTGTATGCCCGGACGTTTAAATTCCAGAAAATCCTCACATTCGGGGATGAACTCATCACTCAGAGAGTCTGCTATATTCATCTCCGTTATATCTCTGGGCGCAACAGATTCACGTTTGTTAATGGCAGCGGGCTTTTGTTTCAAATTAGCCTTGTTAGATGAAAGAGTCTTAACCCCTTGCATGGCTTCGCTAAACAGGCTTTCATCATCATCATTCATTTATTTTGCTCTGGATTAACTAAGTAAACTCTATAAAATGACCATCTTACCTACTGAGTGAATTCCTGTGCAAATTTTATTAAGTAATGATGATGGTTATCTGGCCCCGGGGCTGGCGATATTGGCCAAAACACTGTCAAAACTGGGTGAGTTATCGGTGGTCGCGCCGGATCGTAACCGCAGCGCTGCCAGTAACTCCCTAACCCTGTCTCGCCCGTTAAATGTACAATTGGCAGGTAATGGGTTCTATAAGGTGGATGGCACACCAACCGATTGTGTGCATCTGGCGATTACCGGCATTTTAAAAACCGAGCCGGATATTGTGATTTCCGGCCCGAACGACGGCCCCAATATGGGCGATGATGTGCTGTATTCGGGAACCGTTGCGGCGGCGACTGAAGGGCGCTTTCTGGGTTTGCCCGCTATTGCCGTTTCAATGGGAAGTTTTTCACCCCAGCACTATGAAACAGCCTGCTGGGCTACTGAAAGACTGATTGCCAAATTGCAGTTGCATCCCCTTACCGATGACACTATTTTAAACGTCAATGTGCCGGATTTACCGGTTGAGCAAATAAAAGGTTTTCAGTCTACTCGGCTGGGTAACCGGCATAAATCTTCAGGTGTGATTAAGCAAGTTAACCCCCGAGGTGAACCGGTTTATTGGGTTGGCCCACCGGGTGAAGAGCAGGATGCGGGAGAGGGAACGGATTTTTATGCCGTAAAACAGGGATTTATTTCAGTTACCCCTTTGCAGATAGATTTAACACGGTATGATAGCCTGCAAAATTTGAATCATTGGTTAAATGATTTATAACTTCTGGTAAATTTGATCTAACAAATACGAATTTAACGTTTCTCGACAATACACCAATCAGGCTTTTAAGTAGTGAATTTATCTGATCCCCGAGTACAGGGTATAGGAATGACATCCCAACGAACCCGTGATCGACTCGTTGAGCGATTGCGCGGCAAAGGCATACAAAACGAGCAGGTACTGAACGTCATACGCAGTATGCCCCGTCATCTGTTTGTTGATGAGGCGATGAGCTCGCGCTCTTATGAAGACTCATCGCTGCCCATTGGCCACGGTCAAACTATCTCTCAGCCATTTATAGTTGCACGGATGACCGAAGTGCTGCTGAGCCGGGGTATCCCCGATGCCGTGCTCGAAGTGGGGACGGGCTCGGGTTATCAGGCGGCGATATTGTCGCAACTAGTGCCGAAGGTGTATTCAGTGGAGCGCATTGTTGCGTTGCAAACTCAGGCGCGCGAACGCTACCATATGCTGGGCATACATAACATCGCGCTAAAGCACTCCGATGGCTCATGGGGCTGGCCACAGCACGCACCTTATAAGGCCATTATTGTAACGGCTGCGCCTGAAGAGGTGCCCCAGGGCTTGCTGGATCAGCTGGATATTGGCGGCTTAATGGTGATCCCCGTTGGCGGGCAGCAAGGTATTCAGAAATTATTACTGATTACCCGAGAAGCGGATCAGTTTGTTGAAGAAGAGCTGGATGCGGTAAAGTTTGTGCCCATGTTAAAAGGTGCGGTGCTTTGATATTTGCAGGGCTCTACAATCGCGCAATGCGCTGGGCCGAACATCCTCATCGCGAACGTTATCTGGTGGGGGTGAGCTTATTTGAGTCGTTTATATTTCCGCTGCCGACCGCGTTATTAATGATTCCGATGGTGATTGCGACACCGAATAAAGCAATTCGATTGGCCACCATTACTACTCTCATGTCGGTTTTTGGTGCGGCAATTGGTTACTTATTAGGCTGGGGGGCAATGAGTGTAATCGAGCCCTGGATAGCGCAAATGGGCTGGCTACCACAGCTTGAGTTAGCTCGGGAGGAGTTTGTAACATACGGTATTTTAGCGGTAGGGATAGGCGCATTCACGCCTGCACCGTTTAAAATATTTACCCTAACGGCGGGTATGCTTTCCATGGCGTTCATTCCTTTCCTGCTGGTTTCATTGGTAGGCAGAGCGGCTCACTTTTATATGATTGCACTGCTAATGGCCTGGGCAGGGCCTAAAATGGAACCCTTGGTACGTAAATATATCGAATGGCTGGGGTGGGCCGTCATTGTGGTGGCGATTATTGGCTTCGTCATTCACAAGTACCTGTAGTTAATTTGAGATATCCGCATTCTAAAATTCAATTTCTGTACCTAATCTTACTCTTTAGTTTGTTGAGTGCGTGTGCTGATGCACCCAAAAAATGGGATTCGCAGGGCTACACCGTGAAACGCGGTGATACTCTGTATTCGATCGCCTGGCGTTATGAGAAAGACTACCGCCAGGTTGCTCAAATCAACAATATTACCTCTCCCTATGCGATTTACCCCGGGCAGCGACTGCGCATGCAGGCGGTGGATAAAGATGGTTCAGTTATCGAAGAGTCTCGCCCTCAGGTATTAGTCGATGACTCTACTGGGCAAGCTGTTGTTATTGAGGAGGCGGAACTATCTGCACCTGCTGCTCAGTCTGCCAGGAAGCCCGAACACGTAAAAGTAAAGAAAAACGAGACTTTATATGGTATTGCTCGCAGGGAAGGCTATAGTCATCACCAGTTGGCGCGTTGGAACCATCTGCGCTCACCCTATGCACTAAAACCGGGGCAACGCTTACGCTTATCTCCACCTGCTAGTGCTTTGGGTCAGTCGGGAGCCCGTAATGCTTCCAGAGCAGCCAGTAAAGCCCCAGTCGCTACAAAGGCTCCTCAGGTTAAGCCCGTCACCCAGCCGCTTATAAGGCAGCCTATAAAAGCCACGCCAATTATTGCGACCAGGCCAACAGTAAAATCACCCTCAAGGGTTGCCAGTTGGCAGTGGCCAGTGAGTGGGCGAATTGTACAAAGATATAAAGCTAATGATACCGCCAGAAAGGGCATAGGCATTGCCGGTAAATTGGGGCAGCCGATAGAAGCTGCGGCGGCCGGAACGGTGGTGTATAGCGGAAATGGGCTGATTAATTATGGTAACTTAGTCATCATAAAACACAGTCATTCGTTTTTAAGTGCCTATGCCTACAATCAGTCGCTGCTAGTGAAAGAGGGTGATTCGGTAAAACGCGGACAGGCTATTGCAAAAATGGGAAAATTAGATACAAAACCCCAGCTTCATTTTGAAATTCGCCGCAATGGCAAACCGGTGAACCCGTTGTACTACCTCCCTAAATCCTAGTTATATCCACATAAAAATCATCCATATGGGTTATTTGTCAAATAAAAATGGAATAAATATGACGAAAGATGTAATTAATGTCATTTTTCTCTTGTTTTCTATATTACTTTAGACTAAAAAGGATGCATGAGTTTGTGTATGACATAGACTTACTGTCACTTTCTAAACTAAATGAGGAACGAAATAACATAATTTAAACCTACAATTATAATAACCTAGCTCACCTGGGGAGGGCTTACTATGACTGCAATCTGTGAAAAAAAACTACCAGAAGATTTAAATCAAGCAGGACTAAAGGTTGAAGAAGATGATTCAGAGATGTTTCTGGATGATATTGTTAAGGATGAGGAACTCGATTCAGCGATTAATATTGAGCCAGCAGCACCGGCCAAAGCCAAAACAAAAGCCAAAGCAAGCACGACAAGTCCCACCAAAAAATATAACACCGAACGCGTTAATAGAAAGGAAATGGATGCAACCCGCTTGTATCTACGTGAAATTGAGTTTTCACCCTTATTAATCGCCAAAGAAGAAGTGTACTATTCTCGATTATCCCGAAAAGGGGTAGCTTCAGCTCGTAAGAAAATGATTGAATGTAATTTACGACTGGTCGTGAAAATTGCCCGTCGCTATATGAATCGTGGGTTAGCATTACTCGATTTAATAGAAGAAGGCAATTTAGGTTTAATCCGAGCGGTTGAAAAATTTGATCCTGAAAAAGGTTTTCGTTTTTCAACCTATGCCACCTGGTGGATTCGTCAAACGATTGAGCGCGCATTGATGAATCAAACTCGCACTATACGCCTCCCCATACACGTTATTAAAGAACTCAATGTTTACTTACGCGCTTCTCGTAAATTAGAGCAAACGTTTGAACATGAGCCTACGGCAGATGAAATTGCTAAACTGGTTGATCGACCTGTAGCCAATGTCGAAAAAATGCTAGGTTTGCGTGACCGTGTAACATCAGTAGATGTGCCGGTGGGTAAAGAAAATGACCGTCCGTTACTGGAAATTATTCCTGATCAAGTGAACCCTGAACCTTCTTCCATTCTGCAAAATGAAGATGTCATGGCGAATCTTGAAATGTGGTTAAACCAGTTAGATGATAAGCAACATCAGGTTGTGATTCGTCGCTTTGGTTTGCACGGTTATGAACGCACAACTTTGGAAGAAGTGGGGCGAGAACTTGGAGTAACCCGTGAGCGTGTACGACAAATTCAAATGGATGCATTACGCCATTTACGTAAAATTTTGGAGAGTCATGGTTTTTCGGAAGAATTATTACTGAATGATTAGATACTAATAATTATAATTGTGTGATACTTGGGGAGGCATTTTGCCTCCCTTTTTTCTGATGAGTGAAAAATATTGTGAGTGGAATTTTACTTTCTTTGTAAAAAAGAAAGGGATAATTATAATGAAAATTTACAATAATCAGAAATTAACTTTTCACACGTTATTATTAAAGTGTTGTGTATTCATCGGCGTCTTTGTTTGTAGCTCATCTGCTTATTCACAAAAAACGATAGTACTTAATGCGGCATTTAGTTATCCGGTCAGTACAGATACTCAGAGGGGGTTTGCTGACCAGGTGTTGAAGGAGGCCTTCAGAAGAATTGGCTACGCACTGGAGACAGTTAGAATGCCCGCCGAAAGGGCGCTTATTAATGCGAATCGAGGCATAGATGACGGAGACATTGCGCGTGTTGCAGGCTTAGAGAAAAAGTACCCAAACCTCATCCAGGTGCCGGAATCATATTTAACGATAGATATGGTATTGTTTTCAAAAAACAATACTGAGTTTGTTGTTAAGGGCTGGGAAAGTATGCTTAATCATAGTTTGGCCATTATTTCAGGCTGGAAAATTATGGAAAAAAACTTCGCTAAACTGGGAGATAAGGTTGAAATTATTAAGACTGATAATGCCATACAATCATTTACATTGCTGGAAAAAGATCGGGTAGAGTTTGTCGCGTATTCTAACTGGTCTGGTTTGGGGTATATTAAGAAAAATAAGATAAGCAATATAAAGCTTCTTCATCCGCCCTTAGCTAGCCCAAAACTTTATGTTTACCTGCATAAAAAACATAAAAGTATTGTGCCTAAACTTGCGGACGAAATTAAGAAAATGAAAGCTGATGGTACAGTCAGTGATATTTTTAATAAAACATTAAAACCGTTATTGCAATAAATAACCATTTAGAAAATCATGAATACTAAACGACCAATTAAGTCATCCATTGCACGAAAATTTATTTTATATATTGTTTTATTTAGCTCGTTTATTACGATTGCAACTACGGCTATTCAACTTTATCGGGATTACAATGCTGATATTATTTTGATTCATGATGAGCTCGAGCAAATAGAAAAGGTACACCTTGGTAGTTTAACTGCTGCTTTATGGGCGTCGAATTCAAAATCACTTAAAACAAATATAGAAGGTATTAAAGAAATTCGAGATATTCAGTATGTGGAAATACTTGATGAGCAAAAAGTTTGGGCAGCAGTGGGTGAAATAACAGGTAGTAACAATATTCAACGTGTTTACCCAATGAAATATCTGCACAGGAAAAAAGAAGTTTTGATTGGTGAGTTAAAAGTGAATGTTAGCTTGGATGGAGTCTATCAACGACTGTATGATACGGTATGGGTGATATTGATTTCAAATGCAGTAAAAACATCTTTGGTTGCGCTGTTTATTTATTTTTTATTTTATAAACTGGTTGGCAGGCACTTGTCAACCATATCGGATTTCTCTGAAGGTCATGATCCCTTATCTAATAATAATCAATTAAAGTTGGATAGAGTCGGTAATAATTATGATGAATTTGATGCGGTTGTCAGCTCTATTAATGATATGCATGCCAGATTACATGACCAGGTATCTGAAATTGATAGTCAAAAAAAATACTTGTCACAAACCTTAAATAGTATTGGTGATGCGGTTATTACTACAGATAATAAAGGAAATGTGACGCTCTTAAATCCTGTTGCGGAACAACTTACTGGCTGGACTAATGAAAAAGCAAGTAATCAATCTTTAAAAGTTATTTTTCCCATCGTTGATGCATCAACACGGGAGCCAATACCTAACCCCGTCGATAGAGTGTTAGAGACGGGTGAAACCGTCTACTTAAGTAACCATACGACATTAATTGCAAAAAATGGTGATGAATATCAAATTGCAGATTCTGCAGCGCCGATTCGAAATGGTGCTAAAATTTTAGGAATGGTTCTGGTTTTTAATGATGTGACTGATCAATATAAAGTGCGAGAAGCATTACGACAAAGTGAAAAAAAATTGCGCTTGATTCATTCGCAGGTGCCAGGAATTGTATATCAGTTTAAAGTTGATTCAACGGGAAAACGCTCTTTGCCATATGTAAGTGATTCTCTTGAATGTATTATGGGCTTAACTGCCGAAGAGGCTATGATGGATGCGGAACTCTGGTTTGACCTGATTCATCCAGATGATTATTCGGAACTTGAAATAACAACGAAGCAATCGATGAGCCAATTGAGTGTATGGGAATGGGAAGGGCGATTTATAAAAAATGATGGTGAGCTTGTTTGGCTCAGTGGCTCATCTACACCTGAACGAATGGATGATGGTAGTACTTTCTGGAATGGTTTTTTTGTTGATGTGACAGAGCGCATGCAGTCAGCAGAGACTATACGTCGAAGCCAGAAAATGGATGCTCTGGGTAAACTAACTGGCGGGATTGCTCATGATTATAATAATATGCTTGGTGTGGTTCTCGGTTATGCTGACTTATTAAAAGACAAGCTGGTTAGTCAGCCTGGCTTGCAGGAATATGTTAATCAAATAAGTCATGCGGGTGAACGCGGAGCTAAATTAACTAAGAAATTATTAGATTTTTCTAGAAATAAGTCTTTCGATGTTAAAAGCATAAGTATAAATGAAATACTCTTAGATGAGCAGAACCTGCTTGAAAAGACATTGACGGCGCGCATTAAGCTAGAATTAAATTTAGCTGAAAATTTATGGCCCGTTTGTTTAGATGCAAGTGAAGTTGAGGATGCTCTTTTAAATGTGTGTATTAATGCCATGCATGCCATTAAAAATAATGGGCACTTGGTTATAAAAACATCGAATGTATGCTTTGACTACAATGAAGGAAAAGCTTTAAATTTAGAAGCCGGTGATTATGTGCGACTTAGTATTTCAGATACTGGCAGTGGTATGAACGAAGAAACTAAAGAAAAAATATTTGATCCATTTTTTTCTACCAAAGGTGAAAAAGGTACGGGGCTGGGATTGAGCCAGGTCTATGGATTTGTCACTCGCTCAGGCGGGGCAATTCAAGTTGACTCAATTCTCGAGCAGGGAACAGAGTTTATACTGTATTTTCCGCGATATATTGGCGAAGATATTAATAAACATCTGGCAGGAATAGAAGGTATTAGAAATGGAAAAAATCAGGGCGTTGTTCTGGTCGTCGATGATGAAGCGGCGCTGCTTGATTTAACATGTGAAATTTTAAGTGACCATGGCTATCAGGTGTTTCGTGCTGAACGGGCAAAGCAGGCACTGGAAATATTACAAACCGAGCATGTCGATTTAATACTCTCTGATATTATTATGCCAGAAATGGACGGTTATACTTTTACTTCAATTGTGATGGAAAAATACCCAAAAATTAAAATTCAATTGGCGAGTGGTTATTCTGGAGAGCAGAGTGTTGATCATGTAGAAAACAGTTTATCTAAAAATATACTTTCTAAGCCCTATCGAAGTGATGAGTTACTCGACAGAATGCGAGTATTATTACAGTAAAATTTAAGTCATTGCATGTAGTAGCTCAAACCTAATCTGGTCTATTTCAAAATAGCTTTAGTGTTATCTGATAATATTGACTATAGATAAGGGGCTCAAAACACCCTGAAGCGGACGTTTAAAATCAGAAGCTTTTTACCGCAAATAAACGCGAATGTACGCAAATGCTGTTGGGTTATAGTGCGCCTACGGCGCACTATAACCCAATAATGTTTTTGCTTTTATTAGCGTGTTTTGCGTTTATTTGCGGTAAAA
>Ga0316206_1000218_pt1 | contig 104967 bp, 117 predicted proteins | sample 6monthpyrite_MG_FD_204942 | JGI IMG/M metagenome (GOLD analysis project Ga0316206, IMG submission 204942) | Microbial mat bacterial communities from mineral coupon in-situ incubated in ocean water Damariscotta River, Maine, United States -... | ecosystem: Environmental > Aquatic > Marine >...
CTCATGTAAGCACCCACACAAATTATCTATTCATCTCAATTTTTTAAATATCATCGCTTAAAGCGTTCACCCAACTGCGTTGAGCGAGCCGACTATTATAAGAGACTTTTCGATAAATTGTAAAGCGTTTATTTCAACTTTCTCTACAGCCTATTTAAGCTTTTTCTTACAACCTTGCCCTGTCGTCTGGCCTTTCGGCCAATCCGTTATCCTTAACGAGGAGGCGCATTCTACAGCTTTAACTAAAACCGTCAACAACTAATTCCGCACTTTTTTATGTTTTATTAATATTCTTATGCTCATTAAATTAATTGCTTAATAAACAACCAGAAAATAACCCATTATTAGCTATTTCTCACCCTTAAATTAACCTGACCAACAATATGATATTTTCACTCTCAATACATGACACTATATAACTAGACATAATAATCAGGTATAAGCCGTTCTCTATTCCGATATGAAAAACCCACATAATCTACTTAGCTCCGAAACCAGCCCTTATTTATTACAGCATGCGGACAACCCAGTTAACTGGCATCCCTGGAATGAAGCCTCATTAGCTAAGGCAAAAGCCGAGAACAAACCTATTCTGTTATCCATTGGTTACTCGGCATGTCATTGGTGCCATGTAATGGCGCATGAGTCTTTTGAAGACATAGATACTGCCGAGGTTATGAATGAACATTTTATTAATATTAAAATTGATCGAGAAGAACGCCCCGACCTCGATAAGATATACCAGACAGCCCACTCTCTACTAACGTCTCGATCTGGAGGCTGGCCATTAACCGTTTTTCTTTCGCCAGATAATCAGATGCCTTTTTTCGCTGGCACCTACTTCCCTGAAAAACGGCGTTATAATATGCCTTCTTTCACCGAAATAATGCATTTGGTGACGGACGCATTTATTAATAAAAAACAAGAAATTCGCGAACAAGACACCTCAATCCAGTCAGCTCTTATTGAAGCATCCTCACATTCCCCATCAAGCTCTGCCTTAAACTCGTTACCATTAGACCTTGCGCGCAAGCAGCTCGAAGGCGCATTTGAAGCAAAATTTGGCGGCTTTGGCAGTGCGCCTAAATTTCCACATGCGGATATGATTGAGAGATGCCTGCGCCATTACTTACTTTTAAAAACACAAAACAAGCTCGACTCTCGTGCACTCGAAATGGCTACGTTTACTCTCGACAAAATGGCACTGGGTGGATTTCAAGATGCGGTAGGCGGTGGTTTTTTTCGCTATTCGACTGATGATAAATGGATGATCCCGCATTTTGAAAAAATGCTTTACGACAATGCCCAATTGTTTGCCCTATACGCTCAGGCTTTTACCTTCATAAAAAGCCCGCTATATAAACAGTCTATAGAGCTGGCTGCTGACTGGCTTATTCGTGAAATGCAAACTATTGAAGGCGGCTACTGCTCAGCACTCGATGCCGACACTGAAAAAGTTGAAGGGCAAACTTATGTATGGACGCCAGAACAAGTTAAAGAACTTCTCACACCTGACGAATACGACGCTTACTCTCTTAAATACAATTTATTGTCGCCCGCCAATTTTGAAGGCAACTGGCACTTGCACAGCGACACAACAGATGAAGACTTATCCGAATCACTACACATATCTTTAGAAGAACTCAAAGTACGCCTTATCAGCAGCCGAGAAAAACTTTTAGCGCAGAGAAACACTCGAGTGCAACCCGGCCGCGATGATAAAATTCTTTGCGCATGGAATGCGTTAATGATTCGAGGCATGAGCACCATCGGACGACGCCTTAATAATCGACAATACATTGACTCAGCCAATCAGGCAGCCAACTTTATCTACAGCACTCTTTGGAATGGGGAGCGCTTACTCGCAAGCTATAAAGACGGTAAAGCTTACCTAAATGCATACCTTGATGATTACGCCTATTTACTACAGGCACTCATAGAACTACTGCAATCACAGTGGCGCAATGAACACTACGCCTGGGCTATTGATATTGCAGACAGCCTGCTCGAACATTTTGAAGATAAAGAGCATGGCGGATTCTTTTTTACAAGCCACGACCATGAACACTTACTTTACAGAAGCAAAACATTTTCTGATGACGCCATGCCGAATGGCAATGCGGTTGCGGCAAGCTCATTACTACAACTTGGTTTACTCAGCGGCCAGACAAAATATATAGATGCTGCAGAGCGCACTATTCGTTGCAGCTATGACACACTCAGTGATCAGGCTATATCTCATTGCAGCTTATTGCATGCCCTCGAACTCTATCTAAGCCCTGGAATAGTTATTATTCTTCGTGGAGACCAGCAAAACCTAAACACCTGGAATACAATTGCCAATCAATATTATATCCCCCAACTTACCTGTTTTAGTATTGAGTCCGGCACAAGCACAAAAGATCTGGAAGACAAAAAGCCCGTGGGTGATATTTGCGCCTACATTTGCGAGGGCACGCAATGTAAACCAGTGATAACGGATATAAATGTGTTCAAAAAATATTTCACTGATGTCACCCAGTAAAATATTTAATATGACGAATATTATTCGTCCAGGCAACGACCATCAAGCACTAGCCGGACTCAATTCAAATACATCTTTAATAACGCAAATAAAAAGGCCCCGATAAATCAGAGCCTTTTCAAGCAAGCATTACATACTAACTTAATTGTTTTATTGCATTACTGATTGCAACGACCCAACTGATCTTACCCATGGCTGAGTATTCATATTGCTTACTGATGCCAATGCCTGATCTGCTTCAGCTTTGGTAGGGTAAACACCCAATATCAATACATACCATGTTTTACCATTTACGTTCGTTTCAGCAACCCAATCGCTAGACATGTTGTTCGCGTTAGCAAAGTCATTAAGCTGAGCCATAGTACTTGACGCAACAACCTGAACAACAAAATAGTCTGCTGGCTGTGACGACAAATCACCTAGTGCTGCCATTGGAGCAATCTCTTCAACAACAACTGGTTCTACCGCCATTGCATCACCAGGCATAGGATCGTCTGCATACATAGACTCGTCACCAAGAGGCGTTGCTTCTACTGCAGTCATATCGACGAACTCAGCTGGTGCTGGCTCTTCCATTGCAACAGGTTCAACTACCTCTGTCTCAACTTGTTGCGGACGACTATCCCACGGCGATGACGACTCCGCCCATGGAGATGGTTTTGAAGAACACGCCACCAGTAGCACACTACCAGCTAGCACCAATGATAATGGTAATGATTTTATATTTACATGAGCCAATGTTTTATCCTCTATTTAATTATTATAAAAACCCTGGTGACGCTGAGAGTTTTACTTAAAATAATGCCCTATCACTTTATTTTAAATACGAATATCGCAGAGTCTAGACCATTAATGCACGTTACAAAAGCAGATTAATTGAAAAAACGCAAATACCCTGTCTTAAATCATACAAATTTAGCAGAAAACACTCGTCTGATTTTGCGCTTAATGGCCCACTCGATTTAATTTTACAGTGCTACACTTAGTCACGAATCGAATATACATTTACAGGATTAGTTTATGAGCACACCCGAAAGCCCAAAAAAAGCACCCTATGTAGTTGAGCTAGAACCCGGCACCTACTGGTGGTGTTCATGCGGAAAATCGCAAACCCAACCATTTTGCGATGGCTCACACAAAGGCAGCAGCTTCACGCCTCTTGAATTCAATATCAGTGAAAAGAAAAAATACGCCTTATGTGGATGCAAGCACAGCAAAACCGCACCTATGTGTGATGGCACGCACCAGGACCTTGATTGAACCTCGTACGAAATTTTGTAAGTACCTCAGCACTACAGGCTGAGGCGTTTTAAATTTATTGTATTAGTTGCTGTATAGAGCCCACGTTTCGAATCCAGGGCTCGGTTCGCAAAATAGATGCTACTTCATTTTTCCCTATAACCGCAGATTCACGATCTGGATACACATCAAGCAATAAAACATACCACGTCATTCCATCCCGGTTAGTGGGCACAACATATTTTATGGATAACTGATTTTCATCGGCAAATCTATAAACTCGATCAATATCCACGGATGCCATTAACTGCACCGTATAGTAAGTAGCTGGCAGCTCGAGTATCCCACCACCTATAACCGATATGGACGCCTCCACTTCTGGCTTCTGTTCCAATTCAGCTGCTACAGGCTCATCTGCAATAGGCGTTTCCTGAATCAATTCAGGCTCCATCTGAACCTGAGTCTCGACTTGAACTGCTGGTTCCGAGCGACGAATATGATCCCAGGGAGACGCCTTCTTAGTCCAGCCCGCAGATTCATCTGACGAACAAGCACTCAGCATAAGTAAAACCACACCCATGCCTGACAACCTAACAAACGACTCAATCAATTTTTTATCCACGACAACCCCATAATTATAATTTTTATTGAGTGTAATCGATTACAGGCAACACTTAAAGTATCACATTAACTATTAGCCATAAATATATAATTACATTGATTATGGAGAGATCAACGCAATATCCAAATTTTATAAAAATTCAAATATTTTCTTTATATTACAATGACTTACTTTGTTTCAAAAAATATATCAACTTTCATCTCAAGGACTCAATACCCTTCTTATTCATCGTCCGAGCTCACACGCACACTCATCTGTTGATATTCATCTAGCGTGATATGAAAGTTGATCGGCCGGCAACACACCTGACAATCCTCAATATATTGCTGGCTCTCACCACAATCATCAATTATTACATCGATACACTCGCCACAGTACGGGCACTGCACTTCAAGATTATGGACTTCATTACTCATATAAGACTTTCTCAATTAAGCATCTGCAATAAACAATACCTTAAACAGAGCCTTCATCATTTACTGATTGCTCTGCGGATTCCGCCGCTTTTAGCACTAAACCGTCAGCCGGCTCCACATCATCTTGCACTACTTCTTTTTCCATTAGCGACAAACCACCGAATGTTTCTTCTGCTTTAGGCGCTGATTTACTCGGTGAGTCTTCGCCTAATTCAATTTTTAACCTTAAATTGTTTTCTGAATCGGCATTTTTTAAGGCCTCTTCCATGGAAATTTTGCCCTTTTTGTATAACTCCAGTAACGCACTGTCAAAGGTACACATGCCCATGCGCTCAGATTTTTCCATTACCTCTTTTATTTCTGATACATCACCCCTTTTAATTAACTCTTCGACGCGCGGTGAATTCAATAAAATCTCAATTGCTGCACAGCGCTTATTGTCTATGGTCGGTATTAAACGCTGTGAGACAAATGCACGCATATTTAAGGATAAATCCTGTAATAGCTGAGCGTGACGCTCTTCCGGGAAAAAATTAATAATTCTATCCAGCGCCTGATTCGCATTGTTGGCATGCAATGTAGAAATGGCCAGGTGCCCTGTTTCCGCAAACGCCATGGCATGTTCCATGGTTTCTCTGTCGCGAATTTCGCCGATCAAAATTACGTCTGGCGCCTGACGCAAGGTGTTTTTCAATGCATCTTCAAAACTGTCTGTATCCACGCCGACTTCTCGTTGATTTACAATACAACCCTTGTGCTGGTGCACATACTCGATTGGGTCTTCAATCGTAATAATGTGCCCCTTACTGTTTCTATTTCGATGATCAATCAATGCAGCCAGCGAGGTTGACTTACCCGACCCTGTACCACCTACAAATAAAATAATACCCCGCTTTGCCATAATCACATCTTTCAACACGGCCGGCAGCCCCAGGTCATCCAGATTAGGTATCTCGGCTTTTATATTACGAATCACCATCGACACTTCATTACGCTGTTTAAATATATTGACGCGAAAACGCCCGATACCTGATTCGGATATCGCCAGATTCATTTCCGGTTTATGCTCAAAGTCCTTTTGCTGCTCGCCATTCATTATTTCCATGGCCAGAGATTTCACCCAGCCCATAGGTGCTGCTTTTTTTGATAAAGCCGTTAACACGCCATTAAACTTGGCACTGGGAAGTGCACCAGTCGACAAATAAAGGTCTGAGCCATCTTTTTCAGCTAATACTTTTAGGTAGGGGGTGATTTTCATCGGGCAAAGTCCTTCATATAAACAGATAAATAATATGTATAGATAATAGACTCTCTGACTTAAAATAAATAACGAATTACAGTTTCCCGACAAATATGAGCAAAGCCTTTCTATTAACCCGCCATTCTCAGGATACACCGCAGGGCATTCAGCTTGAATTCTGGTTCAGTTCAGAGAACGGCCCACTGCAGGTGTTCATTAACGCTCAGCAAGCTATCTTTTTTATTCGTCAGGAAGATATTGAAAAAACGTATGCATTATTGAATCTTCAAGCAAACTTCAGAAAAAAATTCGAAATAAAAGCGCTTCAACTCAAGGATTTTTCACTCAATCCGATGGCCGCGATCTATTGCCATACTTTACAGATTTTTTATCGCATTAAAGAAACATTACAAACAAATAACATTGCCGCCTTCGAAACAGATATTCGCCCCACAGAAAGATACTTAACGGAACGTTTTATTACTGGCCCCGTAGAAATACTAACATCTGACAATAACCAAACCCTTTACAACCCCAAAATAAAACCCGCAAACTATGTGCCGAAATTACGTTTAATGTCTATAGATATAGAAACCTCATATGACACGAATGAGTTATTTTCTATTGCTTACATCTGCGACGATATACAACAAGTTATAATAATCGGTGATACCGATACACGCATCGATGAAACTCCTACGCTCATAGTTAAAGATGAGCGTGAATTATTAAACACATTCATGCAACACATTATTAACTTAGATCCGGATATCTTTATTGGCTGGAACGTTATTAATTTTGATTTTAATTTTTTACAAACAAAAGCCGATGCATTAAATTTAAAACTAAGAATTGGCCGAAACAACGCCTTAGCAAAGTGGCGAAAGTCGGCCACTGAATCGAACCATTATTTTCTAAACATTCCCGGACGAGTCGTACTTGATGGCATAGACACCTTAAAAAGCGCCACATGGCAATTCCCTAGCTTTTCTCTTGATAACGTTGCCAGCACATTACTCAATCGAGGAAAATTAATTTCACAAAACAAAAACACCGATCCGCTCTATAAAGCCAAAGAAATTAAACGCCAGTTTTATGAAGACAAAGCGGCTTTAGCTAAATACAATTTAGAAGACTGCCAATTAGTATTAGATATTTTCCATAAAACAGAATTAATTCATTTTGCGATGGAGCGCTCGCGACTAACCGGCTTAGAAATGGATCGCGTTGGCGGCTCAGTCGCTGCATTTGATAATTTATATTTACCTCGCTTACACCGCAAAGGTTTTATTGCACCCAATATCGGCGATTACGGAAATGGCAATACCGCGCCTGGTGGATATGTGATGGACTCAAAACCAGGGCTTTATAATAGTGTCTTAGTGCTCGATTATAAAAGTCTATACCCAAGTATTATTCGCACCTTTAAAGTTGACCCTTACTCACGTATTGCGGCAAAAAAATTATCCGATGACGATACCATCCCTGGCTATGACGGTGCCAGCTTTGCAAAACATGAGCACATATTACCTGACATCATCGCAGATCTATGGCAAGCGCGGGACAAAGCAAAAAAAGAAAATAATAAGGCTTTATCACAAGCCATAAAAATCATTATGAATTCATTTTATGGGGTACTGGGAACACCTGGCTGTCGTATTCACGATGCCCGCCTAACCAGCTCAATTACCAAACGCAGCCATGATATTATCAAACAAACCGTTAAATTAATTAACCAGCAAGGTTACGATGTAATTTATGGTGACACCGATTCTGTATTTGTTTCCCTTGAACGCCCTGTCGATAATGTTCAGGCTGACAAAATAGGCGCGAGTCTGGTGTTTCATATTAATCAATACTGGACTCAACATCTGGCCGACGATTTTGGCATAGAGTCATATCTGGAAGTTGAATACGAAACACACTTCAAACACTTTTTTATGCCAACAATTCGCGGTTCAGACAAAGGCAGCAAAAAACGCTACGCCGGTATCGTTAATAAAAACAATATGGATAAAATAATTTTCAAAGGACTTGAAAACGTTCGTACTGACTGGACACAACTGGCAAGAGACTTTCAAGAAACACTCTACTTAAAAATATTCAATAATGAAGCCTATGAAGACTTTATACATCAAATAATAAAACAACTGATGAATGGCGAGTTTGATCATCAGCTAATTTATAGAAAACGCCTAAGACAAAAACTGGATTTATACCTGAAAAATATACCGCCTCATGCAAAGGCGGCGATACGCGCGGAACAGATTTTTAAACAACAAGGACAGCCTTCTCGCTACCAGCATAAAGGCTGGATTGAATATGTTATCACCATAAACGGCCCTGAAACATTAGAATGCCAAAGTTCAGCTCTGGATTACGAGCACTATATTGAAAAGCAACTTACACCAATAGCCGACAGCATTTTAGGCCTGTTAGGTAATTCCATAGACAATATTACAAACAGACAAATCAATTTATTTTAAGCAAAAGGCGCACAATTTAAGGTTCTCTTAATTTTTTAAGCGCAGCAGAACACTACTAATGAGCCTTGTAAAGGCGCCTCTTATACTAAAGACACTCACTAAATATAGATTCAACACCCATTTATTCACTTACTTTTCAATGTGTTAATTAATATAACCTGACTAAATCTAACTTTATTTTAAAAAATAGCACTTTCTAATTCAAACGGATGGTTACTCAACGCTCCTAATCGTTATAAAATGCTTAACACTGAGTAATATTTAAGGACTGTATCTTTTGTCACATACAGCTCGACTATAAGCTTTCTACAATTTGCGCCAACTGGCACAATAATAGCCAGCAAATGAATGCCACATTGTGGTTGGCAATGCTTTACGTTTTAGGGTGGTTTAATGCAAATTTTTAACTCACAGGAATCTGTATCCGATACGTCTCCACAAAACCGCCTTCAAGAACTGAGCTGTATTTATCCCGAACTAGCTAAAATCAGCGATCCTCTTTGGCTTGAAACCATAGAACAAGCCAAGTCGATGATAGTAGAGCCTGATACCACGCTATTCAGCGGATCAGCTACCTGTAATAATTTCATGCTGATACTCGAAGGCACTATTCGCATTTATCAAACGGCATCGGATGGCCGAGAAATCACCTTGTATCGTGTAGAGGCGGGTGATCTTTGTATTTTAAGCTTGAACAGCCTGCTTAAGAAAAAATCATTTAATGCGATTGCCGTTACCGAATCCACGGTAAAAGCACTCGCTTTGAGTTCTGACAACTTTAAAAACATGATGAATAGCTCACAAATGTTTCGTGAATATGTTGTCAATATTTTAACCGAACGACTCTGTGAAACTATCTATATGGTGCAAGATACAGCCTTCAACCACCTTAATATGCGCCTCGCCTGTATGCTGGGCAGTCTGTTCGAGCGCAATAAGGGAAATGCGCTTAAGGTAACGCATCAAGAGATTGCCTTCGAGTTAGGCACTACACGAGAAGTCATTAGCCGAATTTTGAAAGATTTTGAAAGACAGAACTGTGTGACGCTATCCCGCGGGCAGATTAAGCTGGCCTCGGCAGATGGCTTGAAATGGTTTTCTGAGAACAGAGAATAAGAAATTTTGAAAGCCTTGCACTATGTGTGCTTTATCACATACCTCATTCTCTGACTAAACTATATTTCTCCTGCAGAAAATTTATTGCTAAATAAAAAATATAATTTTATCGCCTTAATAAATTTTTCTGATTAGCAGCACAAGGGATGTGCTGTATATTTTTAAATGACTAATTTATTGAGAGCTCAATTGAAATCGACTCGCGAATACAACTGGCATGGTCAAAGCATAAAAATTCAAACTCGTTCTAGTGCAAAATTTTTGTGGCTCGATAATAAGCTTGACGTATTAATAAATTCAGTAAAAGTACAACACTCTAAATCATTTTCACTTACACAATCTTCCACCAAATTCTCAGTCCCTCTACAAGGCCACAATCTAAAGGGGCAAATCATTTCCAAAGGCTTACCGTTTATTCCAATACGCTCACAATCTATAATTATAGATGACACCATTATTGAGAAAAATCGTTTTTTTGCAGGCAAAAAATTACTCGCTTACACTTTTTTATCTGCTATCACATATAGCATCCATATCTTATAAAACTTAATTTTACTTGTTGATCTGGTTTATCGTCTAAGGATCAAGCAAAGTCATACCATCAGTATTCGGCGGCGGCGGCTCGTCAGCTTTTTTAATTTCACCCAGATCACTACCGGGCTCTGCCATATCTAATCCACTCACATCAAGATCAGGTGCGGCGACTTCTTTTATTTCATCCTGCATATCACTACCAAGTGGTGCAATATTTACATTCAAGTCCTCGATATCGTCTGCACTAATCCCCAAAGGATCCGTCTTTGGCGCAGCGGCCACATCACCACTAAACGTTTTATCCATTGCTTTTACCGCCTCAACCGCTGGTTTTTCCTGTGGCTTATCCAGTGGTTTATCTAGCGGCGCTGAAGATACAGCTTCAGACAATGACTTAACCTCGCAGTCTGCTCCGGCATTCATTAAGGCCGTTTTGTACTTATTTGCCGTTGCTTGATCAATATTCTTTTTTATGACAACACGCTTGCCGGAAAACAGCTGTGCCAGCTTAGTTGCATCCGCCTTAAACATAGCGCCAACTTTGGCCTTCACCTGCTCAATATCTGCACCCTCTAAAATGGCTCCAGAGAATGCAACTTCATATAATTCTTCGCTCATCAAAATGACCTTTAACTATTTGGATTGCTGCGGTTACCTACAGAACATATAATTCACACTATACTTTGTCTACCGGGAGCATAAAAATATTGAACCTATAAAAATCAATAACCTCAATTAAGCACCTGATTTCGATATATTAGTTATAGATTATTTCGCCATAAAAATCGCCCCTTTAGGCCGTAGTGAAGACATTTTATGAATAAGCACACAGAATTATCCCGCATTTCGCCGCATGGTCGCATGGAAACCTTATCTCAGATAGAAGTAAACCAACTCAAAAAGGACAGTGAATCCGGCAGTACCTACGATATTTATCGCCGTTGTTCTCTTGCTGTATTAAATGTAGGCAGTGAAATTGATGATACTAAGCAGGTATTGGAAGAATATGCGGACTTCGACATACGCGTAATCCAGAAAGAACGCGGGATTAAGCTAGAAGTTGAAAATGCCCCCGCCAGTGCCTTTGTCGACGGCTCAATGATTACCGGTATACAGGAGCATTTATTTTCCGTGCTGCGCGACATTGTCTATGCAAAAAACGAAATTTCTACTCATAGTAAGTTCGATCTAAATTCTCAGCACGGCATTACAAATGCTGTTTTTCATATTCTACGCAACGCAAACATACTGAAACCTAATACGGATCCTAACTTAATTGTTTGCTGGGGCGGGCACTCCATAAGTCGCACCGAGTACGATTACACCAAGGAAGTTGGCCATGAACTCGGCTTGCGTGGCCTGGATATTTGTACCGGCTGCGGCCCTGGAGCAATGAAAGGCCCCATGAAGGGAGCAACCATCAGCCACAATAAGCAGCGCATTAAAAATGGCCGATATATCGGCATGACGGAGCCGGGTATTATTGCGGCTGAATCGCCTAACCCCATTGTGAATGAACTGGTGATTATGCCTGATATCGAAAAACGTCTGGAAGGCTTTGTGCGTACAGGTCATGGCATAGTCGTATTTCCTGGTGGAGCTGGCACTGCCGAAGAAATTCTTTATATTTTAGGTGTATTACTCAATCCTGCAAATAAGGAACTCCCCTTCCCGTTAATTTTAACTGGCCCTAAAAGCTCTGCAGAGTATTTTAAACACATTCATCATTTCATCGAAATGACCCTGGGATTTGAAGCACAGCAACGCTATAAAATCATTATTGATGATCCGGCACTGGTCGCCCGTGAAATGAAAAATGGCATGGAGTCGGTAAAAGAATTTCGTCGCGCAAATAGCGATGCCTATTATTACAACTGGATTCTACAGGTTGATAATGAATTTCAAAACCCTTTCATACCCAGCCATGAAAACATGGCTAAGTTAGAGATTCATAGCGATATGGAAAATCATCACCTGGCCGCAAATTTACGCCGTGCTTTTTCTGGTATCGTAGCAGGCAATGTAAAAGAAGAAGGCGTTCGTGCTATTGAAGAACATGGGCTATTTGAAATTCGCGGTGAAAAGAAAATAATGAAACCGCTGGATGACTTATTAGAATCATTTGTACAACAAAACCGCATGAAGTTACCCGGCAGTAAATACACGCCTTGCTATAAGGTTGTCACTTAACGAGTTAAATATAATATCTCATATGAGGTGTTTCATGTTCGCCACTAAACCCGCGCCATTAATACTGACACTGGACAATGCCGGAAAGCCAATCAACTGGATTAATTGGCAAGAGGCGGTTACGCTCTATGTTCGCGAACAAGTCGCCTGGACAGGTAGCGAAACCGCCTTTAGGGTATATGGCGGAACCTGCCAAAAAACAGGTTTACGATCTTTTTTAGATATCTGCACAATCATTGCTGTTCGCGGTGCAAAAGCAAAACACAATCAGAATACAACTCCCTTATTAACCAACCGGGCCCTCTTTGAACGCGACAGACAAACCTGCATGTATTGTGGTAATCATTTTAAAAACTCATTGCTCACTCGAGACCATGTAAAGCCCCGAGCTCAGGGTGGCGAAGATATCTGGAACAATGTTGTGGCAGCATGTAAGGCCTGCAATGTTAAAAAGGCATGCCACACACCACATCAGGCACATATGCCTTTATTGGCACTGCCTTACACGCCGAATAAGGCTGAAGCAATGATATTGGAAAACCGCAAGATTTTAACTGATCAAATGGACTTTTTAAGAAAACATGTACCTAGAGAAAGGCGTAATTCATTTAATTGAAGCTTTATTTTAAGCGCTAATTAATCTTTTCTTAAAGCCGAATCAAGATCCGGGTATTTTAATTTTGTTGTGAAGCTGTCCAGTAATTTTTTATTGGATATACGTTTAGACTCAGCCAGATATGACAACATGCCCGATGACAACTGTTGCTGCGCTTGCTGTAAACTAATTTCTGTAGGCTGCGGTAAATTCAACACATCAGCTACACGCATAAAATAATCATTCATTGTAGATGGATTGCCGTCACAACAATTATAAATTCCGGCACTAATTTTTTGTGTTAATGCCTCAACACAAAATGCAACCAGATCATCAGCATGAATTCGATTGGTATAACCTGAATCTTTCGCACACACAATTGACTCACCTGAACTTATTCGTTCAACAGGTAATTTATCCAAAGCATAAATACCCGGCACCCTAAATATAATGCATTGAATATTTTTTGATTTACAAAACTGCTGCAATTGTGCTTCCGCGCTGAGCCGTCTATACGCCCTATCCGCTTGAGGATTTACTTCTCTCGTCTCATCTATCCATTCTCCCTGACAATCGCCATAAATACCCGTTGTACTAATCAGTAATATTTTATTCGGTATGCTTACCAAACTTTCCAGCATTGAAATAAAATGCGTCATTCGGGTATCTGTTATTCCATGACGTGGTGGCGGTGAAAAGTATGCAATGACATTATTGTCTTTTACTTGCCATTGTTTAGTACAATCGGCATTGTCTAGCTCTAAAAGATGCGTCTTTAAACCCAGCTCTTGGCAATCATTTTTAGAGCGCTGACTATGTACATAACATTCGGCAACTTCACCAATGGAGAATAATTTACTGGCAACTTTTTTACCGATGTAGCCACAACCCACAATACTGATATTTATTTTGTGCATAACATTTTAAACTTTATTAAATCCATGTATCGAAAATAACATTATCGAGATAAAAGTTATATACTTCATACGCAACAAGCCCCGGCATAACCGAGGCTTGTTGTTATAACCAATAAGTTCTGCTTAAGCTTAGAATTTTTTATCGCATTGATTCACACGGGCATCGTAATAACGCTCACAGGTATATGCATCTCCACCACGCGCATAACATTGGCCACGTTGCTTATATGCATATTCACGGCAATGCGACCATGTATTACTCAGCTGTAACATTTTCTGACTGTGTTGCTTCTGCTTATTTTTCTTCGCTTCCCAGGGATTATTGCTTAGCTTTTGAAATGAACCGCCTGCCTGACCACTAAATTGGCTATCAAATTCTGCGTTCATTTTATTTTGTTCCCAATCCGTTAGCTCATGCTGGCTCTGGCTTTTCCCTTTAAAAACACCATTACCGGCTGCGTTCGCTGTACCAACCAGAGTAAATGCGAGTAGCAATGCAAGCAGACCAAAAAAGTTAATTAGCTTCATGTTTAAACCTGTCTAAAAAATATTAGTTAAATTCACATTTCCACATTAAAACTATCTTCTTCCAATCTTTAACACTGGAATATCTACGTACTAGGCTGGGAAATGCACTCATCAGGAGAGTCCTGACTTGCTTTAATCATTTGCCATTAACTCTGATGAAATCGAAGAGATTAATGGGCACTTAGGGCGAACAAGCGATGCTGCTACCCTGAGAACGGGATGTATTTTAGCATTAAATAATATTAGCCGCAACTTAAACGTTTGGATGTGATTGATTTATATAGAAATTAACCCCTTTGGGTGAGTATTATTTGTCTGGAAGTACATCTAAAAAAGAGTTTAATAGAGGATAATGATGATGTTCTTTATCATCCCCTGTGCTATCAGGCTGCCGAATTGCCAGTAAATGTTCTATTCCATAGTCCCTGGCTGCATCTAATACAGCGAAGTTATCGTCGATAAACAAAGTTGCTGGCTTATCGACGGCTTCAATTTTTTCCAACTTAAGCCAGAATTCTGCATCTTCTTTGGGATGGTGCAACTCATGAGAGGTGATTATACGGTGAAAGAAGTGCTGCAGATTTGTCTCTTTCATTTTTACTTCAATGCTTACGGGATGAGCGTTGGTCACTAACACCACGCGCTTACCGTGCATATGCAAGGCCTCAAGAAAGTCCTCTACAAAGGGACGAATTGCCACCTTATGGGATATGCTTTGCTTTAAATCGCCAATATCAAGATCAAGCTCTCGCGTCCAGTAGTCCACGCTGTACCAATTCAAGCTACCATACACCGCACTATACTTCTCACCCATAATCTTGTGTGAGTCGTCTAATGATAAATCATGTTTCTCTGCATAACACCTGGGCACGTATTCCATCCAAAAATGGTTATCGAAGTGCAAATCGAGTAAGGTTCCATCTAAATCAAGAAATACGCAGTTAATTTTTGACCAGTCAATCATAGACATTCAAACTAAGCCTTTTACATTTTGTTAAAAACATCATCATGAAGAATAAACCAAAAATTCTCAAGCAAACATTACACAGCCAAAGTCGTCTATTTGGCATTGAAACGGTGGCGCTTGAGTTTAGTAATGGGCAACAGCGTGAATATGAGCGCATCATTGCACCGGGTGCTGGCGCAGTGCTTATTATTCCAGTACTGGATAAAGATCACGTGATTATGATTCGTGAATATTCAGTTGGTACCGAGCGTTATGAACTTATTTTCCCAAAGGGCAAGATAGACCCTGGCGAAGAAGTACTTGAAGCCGCCAATCGAGAGTGTATGGAAGAAATTGGCTTTCGCGCCGAACAACTCACGCACTTTGGAAGAATGACGATTGCCCCTGGTTATCTGGGTTTTAAAACCCACATCGTACTCGCAGAGAACCTGATAGAAGATAAACGTCAGGGTGATGAGCCGGAAGAACTTGAACAACTGATTTGCAGTATTCACGATATCGAACACCTTATTCAGCACGAAAATCTAAGCGAGGCACGCAGTATTGCCGCTCTCTATCGAGTGCGCGATTTATTATTACAACGCCAGGTTAGTGACTAAGCATGCACACACGCCACGAACTTAACCTCGAAGCCCTTTGCCAGCAGGTCGTTGACATTGCCAGACTAGCTGGAGATAAAATCCTTGAAGTGTATAACTCCGAATACACCATACAACATAAGGAAGACAACACCCCACTTACCACCGCAGACCTTGCAGCCGATGAAATCATTTGCAATGCCTTAAAAGCACTCACCCCCGAGATACCCATATTAAGCGAGGAATCAGCCTACATACCTTTTGAAACACGCCAGCAGTGGTCACGCTACTGGTTGGTCGATCCGCTTGACGGTACGCGTGAATTTATTAAGCGCAATGGTGAATTCACCGTGAATATCGCCCTCATTGAAAACCACCAAAGTATTCTGGGAGTAATCAATGTGCCGGTTACAGACACCGATTATTACGCATGGAAAGGTGGTCACGCCCATAAAAAAACCACTGCAACTGATGTGCAAATCATTAATGCCAGAACCGCCGATAAAAAAAACCTGGTGATTGCAGGTAGCCGATCACACGTTTCAGACAAACTAAAAGACTATTTAGACAAGCTCGGGACGATTGAATTACTCAGCGTGGGTAGTTCACTAAAATCGTGCATGGTGGCAGAAGGTAGCGTTGATTTATACCCGCGGCTTGGCTTAACCTCTGAATGGGATACCGCCGCAGCGCACTGCATTGTTGAAGAAGCCGGGGGCTACATCACCCAGACCGATGGCAGCGCCCTGCTCTATAACACCAAGGATTGCTTACTTAACCCCGAGTTTTTTGTGTTTGGCGACAAGAAAATACCCTGGGAAAAATTTTTATAAACACCTTATTCACGCAATCGCTGACCGGTAATCATTCTGCTGAACTTACTGGGGTTAATTCAAGCGTGTTTTATGGTAGATTTCCATCCTATGAAAACAAGCATAGCCATACAGTCCGGTCGCCCTTCTAGCGAAATCACCATTAGCCCAGAGGCACAGCAAGATGTGCGACAGGCCTTTCTGGTAAATATGCGCCAGCGTTTTAAAACGGAAATTAATCGCCTCACCAAAGGCGACATGCTGAACATGCTCAATGCCAAAACCAGCACTACAGGTGAAGCAGAAAACCTTAGTTTTTTAATGACCTATGTTTATGCCTGGAACTGGCTACAGCAAAATATACACAGCGAATATCAATCAGATGTACTCACTGCCTTCGCCAAAGGCCCGCAAGCCTTTCTGATGAACCTCATGTTACAAAGCGAAAGCACCGCAGAATTTATTCAGTTGTACACACAGCATTGGCAAACTTATTCAGGTGAGCCCCAGCTACAACAACACCAGCTATTACAATTATTACAGCAGTACGGCAATACACCCGCACTTGTTGAGCACATCGAATCCTTATGGAATTCATTGCATCTATTCAGTAAAAGTTTTTCTATTGGTTACAAAGATTTGGCCAAACAGGAAAAAGATCGCTACGCCGACATGCTGGCAGAAGAAGACAAAGAACGCCTGGCATTAGTCGACAAATTACCCGACCCTGAACACCTCAATTTTTTTACCAAGCTGGGTATTATTCCGGCAATGGGCTGCCCACAAACCTGTCGCCACTGCATGTTTATTTTTCGTCCATTAATGAACAATACAGATGACCCCGACTCGCTTTATCAAATGGTGAATAAATTAACCACCTCATTATTATTTACCGGCGGCGATCTCACCAAACACCTCGATCATTTTTACAATGCCATTTCCAGCATGCAACACGTCACCACCTTTGCCATTTTATTAAATGGTGACTTTGCAGACAGTCGAGAAATTACGCATAGCATTATGGACAATATGGCAAAGGCCATTCGCCGTCGTCCTATAAGCTGGCCCAAAGCAAAAGTAATGCTGCAAATTAGCTTCGACGAATTTCATCAGGAAGTGGTGGTGAATAAAAAAGGTGATTTAAAAGAACGCATTCCGGTTACAAAAATTGCTAACATTGTTGAAACCGCGCCTAAGTTTGCGGATGAAATCCAACTGTGTTTACTGCATAAACAAGTCCATTTAAATTTCTCCATGGATTTATTTCAAAAAGGTGTGTTTGCCCGTTTGGCAAAAGAACTTGGGCGTCGCGGGCATAAGGTAGAAGTATTATCAACCGCTGCTTCCTCTCGCCTAAAACGTAATCCGCAAAATCCAGAACAACCCGCTCAACTAATAAAAGATGCAACATTTGTATTAGCCAAATATCCGCATATACATATGCTACTCACCAGCACGACCATTGATGCCTATGGCCGCGCCAATATGATGGAGTTACATGAAACGGTTAATGAACGCGATTTATTAAAACAAATGTTAGAGGGCAAAGGCACCGGCGGCGAAACCTTTGATAAGGACCTAATGTTCTGGCACAACGGCTGGGCGACTTTATTTTCTGCGGTGCATATGTGTTTAGGCAATGTGTTTGAAGACGGCATGGACACCATTAGAAAACGCCAGGCCATCGACCCATTAAGTAATGCACTGAACTGTTTTGATTTACGCCTGTTAGAGTACTACCGTGAATTACGCAACGACCTGGATGGCATCATAGAAAAATCCACCAGCCCGCATCATTTATTTCACACCATTACAGAAGAAGGTTCAATGCGTTTGCATATGACAAAATGTTTAATTGCCGCCGACTCTTAATTTAATTATCTCGCTCATAAAAAAGCCCCTGATTACCGGGGCTTCTAGTACACAAAATATTACTTTCTATGTATTAACTGCTTGGTGCATCCTCGCGCTTTAATTCTGTTGCGATAAGATCACCATTACCATCGGTATAGTATTCTACTTCTACATATTCACCCTGGCTAACATCTAACAAACTAAAGTAATGAAGTGGCTCTATATTTTCATCTTGTTCATCTATCATTCTCGTTTCATTATTCACAATAAATGTTCTTGATGTATTTTCATCCAACCTAACGGTCAATCCAGATTCGGTAATAGCCGATACCATACCATCGAATTCATCTTCAGATTCATGATCCTCTTCAATTTCTTCGATAATAAAATTACCATTGGTGTCTATATAGCCTTCCACAGTAATCATCGCACCTTCAACTAAAGAGGCCACATCAAAATCATCGCCAATATCTAATGATGCAAATAATACCCGCGTACCATTAAAACTAAACCCTGTATCATCAATGCCCGAAACCAGGCCTTGCATTTTAATTTCATCACCTTCATCACCATCAAAATCTGAATCGTCATCTTCAATTTCTACTTTTGAGGCCGCAAGTGTAAATCCGCTACCTAAATTGCCTGTTAAAGCAGATTCTGTTTTCACTTCTACAAATAAACCATCTGCAATATTCGCAGGCCTTTCAAACGCCGCAGAATAATTCACTTTTAAATCACCAATATAAAATGTTTCATCGGCAACATTCAAAGCGCTAATCACACCTTTTACCTCAACATCTTCAGCTGCATTTTTAGTTTCTACACGTGTGGCTAAAATATTACCCGCACCATCGGGGAAGCCACTCACTTCCACAATATCAAGTACACTAAGGTCATTAATTGATGTCAAAGAATCACTCTCGAATACGGTATCTAGTGTCACTCGAACAGTTTGCCCCATAACATTGAGACTACCCGTTCCATCAACCAATAAATCCGATGTATCAAGTACATATCCTTCAAGCTCATCTTTACACGAAACCGACGTTGCCACCCCTGTTGTGCCGTCCGCATTAACGGTTCCGATCAGAGTAATAACATCACCAATACCTAACGATGTTTCAAAACTCGATGCACCGTCTATTTCGACGACAGCACTATCCGTTTCATACTCAACACCATTCACATAAATACTGCCGAAGCCTGTAATAACGCCCACTGTTGAGCTACTGCCAGCCGTGCCGTCGCCACTGCCACCAGCACAAGCAGTTATGGTTAATATCGATGCCGCTAAAACTGTTTTGCTAAATATATTGCCTATTTTCATGTTCATTCCTCAATTCTCTATTAATGTGTAGCCATTTATTAATTGCTGCTTGTTTCTCTATCTATTATTTGGGAATATAATCCCAAACATATAATAAGGCAAGTTATTTGAGCCAGAACATATGCCGTGTGTGATTGAGTCGACATATAATCAGCGGGGAGAACACAGATAGATAAGAGAGAAATGAAGTAACTAATTGATTTTATATACTTTCCAAGGCTATAGGCCTCATGACAAGTGGCAATAATCAAAACCCAATCAAGAAACGTTCATGACACCCAGCATGGTGTATATCCCTCCCCTGGGTGTTCAGGGTCAGCAGCCTGAATTAAGCCAGCCTTCATTGTCGCATTAATAACCTTTGTTGCCTGGGCTGCATTCTTGGTTTCTACACCAAAACGCACGCACAAGCTGGAGTTTTTCATTCTTTCGCCACTCAAATACTTAATAACCGCATGCTGATAGCATGCTCTTCACAAATGTTCATGCGACGCATCAAAAATGCCAATGCCTCATTACGTGATTGAGGAGGCAAATCAATCATCCTATCAGTTTGAACCAATGGTGACCCAGGGTTAGTAATCTCAATACGATCACTAAATAGCTCTATCTGAGGACCGGCACCTCGGACAGTCATATCCTGGTGAATAAGCGCATTGGCAATCAGCTCACGAAAAGCCGCGCCAATATGATGGAGTTACATGAAACGGTTAATGAACGCGACTTGTTAAAACAAATGTTAGACGGCAAAGGCACCGGCAGCGAGACCTTTGATAAAGATTTAATGTTCTGGCACAACGGCTGGGCGACTTTATTTTCTGCCGTACATATGTGCCTGGGTAATATAATTGAAGATGGCATGGACACCATAAGAAAACGTCAGGCCGTCGCCCATTAATTAATGCGTTAAACCGTTTTGATTTACGCCTGTTAGAGTACTACCGTGAATTACGTAACGACCTGGATAACATCATCGATGTTATCCACCAGCCCACACCATTTATTTCACACCATTACAGAAGAAGGTGCCATGCGCCTGCATATGACGAAACGACTCATCGAAGATAATCTTTAAATTTAAAACTTTATTTTTTTTCGTGAAACACCCGACATAAAGCCCCTAATTATTTTTAAAAAATATAAAAAATAAAATTACAGCATGGTTTTGTAAATCACCCGAATCTATAATCTAAAGTAAGCGCTCACTGATTCGTAAATATTTCGTACATTCCCAATTAGATATATCTAAGCCGAACTTATGACTATATAGTCCGCCTTCCCTATGAGTTGAGATTATTATCTCAACAATATTAATTTAATACGCGACGTCCAATTATGCTCAGTAAAGAAATAGCCAAAATTGCAGTAAAACAAAAAATACTTGAGAATCATCGTGTCTTTAGCGCAATACAGAATATTAATGATTTAAGGGTCTTCATGTCATGGCATGTTTTTGCTGTCTGGGATTTTATGTGTCTTGTGAAACGACTGCAGCGTGACCTAACATCCGTCGAGTCATTGTGGATTCCATCTGATGCACCGCTGGCCGCCCGACTAATTAATGAAATTGTACTCGGTGAGGAGAGTGATGAAGCGCCAGATGGAAGCTATATCAGTCACTTTGAGCTTTACTTGCTGGCTATGAAAGAAATTGGTGCCGACACTCAACAGATCGAGAGTTTTATCGATTTAATTCGTATGAACACACCAGTCAAAGAGGCAATGGAGAAACTCTCTGTAAGCCCTTACATTCAAAATTTCGTTAACAGCACTATTGATACGGTTGTTAATGGAAACGTGTATCAGGTATTGGGTAGTTTCGTCTTTGGGCGTGAACATGTTATTCCGAATATGTTTAGTGGCCTGCTTGAAAATTGGCATATTGACGAAAAAGATGCCCCCATGTTTGTCTATTATCTCAAGCGTCATATTGAACTGGATGGTGACGAGCACGGACCCGCAGCCCTAAAAATGATTCAAAGCTTGACCAGAGAAAATCACACGGCCATACAGGAATTAAGTACTTCAGCCGTAGATGCCATCGATCAGCGTGCTGTTCTATGGGATGGGCTCAACGAAAGTCTGGGTAAGTAAGAGAATTTTAGTTATCACCCTATCAAAGACAAATCAATGCAGAAACTAAGTGGCTGAGGTACACGGTCGTGCCGAGAAGTGAAGCAGGACATGCGGATTATCAGCCCACAATAAATACAACGGAGGATATATAATCCCCGTAATACAAAATAAATTACCATTTTAAATCAATAAGATACAATAATATCAAACATAAAAAGCGCACTAGTGGCGCATATCAACCCAAAAAAAACCTCTAACCGCGACTCATACACCACAAAAGAGAACTCTAACATTGATTGCGAAATTGATAACTTCAACACTTCTCTTAAGCCATTCAGCCAAGATGGTTTTTTACACATTCTTCTTTAGTGATACACTCTCAAAACCTTCAACCTCAGAGAATATCTTGTGCCATTTATTGGACTACTTGAAACACTTACCCATAAGATATCGATACTTAATGGTTACGACAGTGAGAGCAACACACTAAATCTACCAGATCATAGTCGCTTTTATTATTCCCCAGGCTACATGGTCATAATTGCAGCCCTTGCCAGAAAAAACGGCGTTGGCATAAATGGAATAATATATCCCGATCAATTACATAAAGACTACGCAGAAGCAGTAGGGATAACAAAAGCAATTTGGGGTAAAGATACGTACGAGCAAGTACGAATAAATGACGGGAGAAATTATAGCCAGTTAATTCACCTTGATAATGAAGATGCTACAGATAAAGCATCTGCTGCAATAAATGGCTGTATACGTAATTTCTTCCCAACCGGAGTGCACAACAATTTTGTAAATGAACTTTGTGATCTTGTAGGTGATCTACATAGTAATGTTTGGGCTCATGGCATGGATTCAGGCTTCTCAATGGCGCAAAAAAACAAAGTACCAAATACAGATGACTTTTGTCTTGAGTTTGCTTTAGCCGATACTGGAATGGGCTTTCTCAGCGAATTAAATCGTGTTGGCAATGAAATCAATAATGACAAAGATGCCATTAATTGGTGCATCCAAGAGGGACACTCTACCAAGAAGCACAAATCAACTGACGAATGGGCACAAACCATGCCTGATGATATTATCGACAACCCACTCAGAGGTATAGAAACAACAAAAAGAGCTGATAATAGCCATCATATGGGGCTTGGACTATTTAAGCTTATCGAACTGGTTAAAAAATTTAATGGCGAATTAAGAATTTCGTCGGGCGATTCTGTCTATTTATTAAATCCAAATGGAGCAGAATCATACATAAGTGCTATAAATCATTGGAAAGGTGTTGCGATATCTTGTAAATTTAACACTGGACATATCAATGACGCAGTTGAAACAGCTATGGATTTAGACGTTCAAAACGTGTTGGATCAACTAAGGAGAACATGATGACTACAGTTACTATAAAGCTTGAAGGTACAGACCTGTCATCAAGAAAGGCAGCAGCAAATCAGTATCGCAAGATAACTAAAGAAATTTCTTGTGGCAATAAGGTTATTATTGACCTGTCTGATGTTCTATCTATTTCTCACTCTTATGCCGACGAACTATTTGGTGTATTTGCTGAGGTTTATGGAATAACTAAAATAATAGATGATTTTCAATTTCACGCTGCCAACAAGCATGTACTGAAAAGCATTGCATCAGCTATACATGAGCGAAACACACTATCTGACCACGCCCAATCAGCTTAATATCAGCACAACTCTGACAAACGACCTAACTCATTTATCACAGCAAGCTATCAACTGGCTTGTTGTAGATATTTGAGATCAGTTAAAAACTACTAAATAGTAGCCCTCATAAGTAACAACAAAAACGCGCCTTATTTCAAAGGCAAAACAACGAACTAATTTAGATGGATTATTGTGAGTGATTGTAGATTTTTGCATAGAAATGCGCCATCAGTGCGCCATTAGAGCCACAGAGAAAGATGCGGGATTTTATAACTAGTTGAATACAATGAGAAAAAGTGGTGGCCGAACCTGGAATTGAACCAGGGACACGCGGATTTTCAATCCGCTGCTCTACCGACTGAGCTATTCGGCCATTTAGGTACTTTTTGATGCGAATCCAGAAACACTGAATTGCAAAGAGCGCGTATTAAAACGGTTCAGGGCAAATGAGTCAAGTTTTATTGCGCTTTTGTGGTCATTTTCTGCTGAAAATAGCCTGTAAGCCAATGATTTTTATCACCTCCCCACCTATCCATTGAAATCGCTGGCAATAAAAAACCCGGCTAAACCGGGCTCTTTATTAATACTGCACCGGCCGCTTAGCTTGATGGCGGTACGAAATCACCCGGTGCATCACTGCCTTCTTCACTAAAGAAAAACTTTTCCATCTGCTCTTCCAGAAAGGTACGCGCTTTAGGCTCAATAGGCGTTAAACGGTATTCATTGATTAGCATGGTTTGATGCTTTAACCACTCGGCCCATGCCTCTTTGGATACACCATTATAAATACGCACACCCAGATCACCTGGGTAAGGTGGGCGATCGAGACCTTCCGCTTCGCGGCCTAATTTGACACATTGCACCATACGACTCATGGTTCTTCCTCGTTTAAACGGTTTAATAGGTGGCTGACCGGTGTCGCTAAACCTAAAACCTGGCCTGCGACATTACGGTCATTCTGGGTGGCTTTATACCAGACTCTGCGCTCGGCTTCCATCACACTTTGTTCGGGGTTATTCACTTCAACCACGCAGGGCGTGATATCCAGGTGATAATGACTGAAGGTGTGGCGCATCACTGGCTGCTCACTGAGGCCACCAACACGCAGTTGATAATGGTTTTCACACCAGTCTTCCACTTCATCTTCCAGGGGCATTTCAGGCAGGCTCCATAGGCCTCCCCAGATGCCCGTCGGCGGGCGTTTTTCTAAGAGTATCTGTTTATCTGTATTTCTCAGCAATAACATGCGCACGGATTTTACCGGCAAGGTCTTTTTCGGCTTGGGTGTCGGCAATAATCCAACCTGATCGGTTGCATAGGCTTCGCACTCCACGTGCAAGGGGCAGACATCACAACTCGGTTTACTGCGCGTACACAGGGTTGCACCCAGATCCATAATCGCCTGCGTGTAATCGGCGAGCTGTTTATGCGGCGTATGCTGCTCCGCAAACACCCATAGCTGATCCTGCACGCTGGTTTGGCCTGTCCAGCCATGCACCGCATGAAATCTCGATAACACGCGCTTAACATTGCCATCCAATATGGCGTGTCGCTGTCCCTCGGCCTGTGCCAAAATCGCACCCGCGGTTGAGCGCCCAATACCGGGCAGTGCCAGTACATCATCAAACACCAGGGGAAACACACCCTTATGTTCATCACGCACCTGCTGAGCCGACTTATGTAAATTGCGTGCACGAGCGTAATAGCCCAGACCAGACCAATGATGCAATACATCATCTTCATGTGCATTCGCCAAATCCAGTACGCTGGGAAAACGCTGCATGAATTTTTCGAAATAGGGGATGACGGTTTTGACCTGTGTTTGTTGCAACATAATTTCTGATACCCATACGCGGTATGCATTACGCGCCTGCTGCCAGGGCAAATCTTTTCGCCCATCTTGCTCATACCAGTCGAGCAGCTTTGTTGCAAACATCAATTTATTCATCACGCATTTAACAGCCCATTTTTTTTAATAAAATTCAACTTATTTAAACAAACCTTTTAATTTGTCCTGTAGTTTATTTTTAAGCTCTTCTACCTTTTCATCTTTCTTTTGTTCTACTTTCTGTTTTGCCTCATCGGTTGCTTTACTGGTCAGCGCTTTACTCGCCTGTTTGGTCCATGCCTTTTTATCCATTTTTATAATCGGTTGCGAAAAGCTACCCGTAATCAGCACCGGCATTGGAACATCAACCAATTTCTCTGCGGTTGTTTTTGTTGCCAGCGGCTGAACATCAACCACCGTTCGATAACGCAGCGTTTCTTTCGGCAAATTAATCGTCCCGGCACCCGTCACCTTAAAACGCGCTGAATCCAGTAACAAATCGTTATTTTGTATCACACCCTGTCGAATGGTGGCGGTTGCATGCAATGTCTTAATCGCCGTTGTTTCCTTTGGTGTATATTGCCCGCGCCATTCTTCTTTTACCGGGATGTTCTTTTCTTGCAAATACGCGGCTACCGCTTTACGCACAAAATACTCTGCATCCACACCCCGCATAACAGCATTATTTGCATTAAACGAAACATCACCATGACTATTGGCCATTAGCTGATTAACTGTTTGACCTTTGGTGTTTATGGATACTGCAAAATAACTCGCACCGTGAATACCAACAGCACGTTCACCCAGCATATTTTGTAATAAAGGATTTACGATAGAATCGGCCTCTATGCCATCACCCTTCATATCTAACTGATAGAGCGGGGTATTTTTACGCACATCAAGTTGCACCGAAGATGCCAAACTGCCGTCTAAAATTTTCGCGTTTAATTTTGTTATTTTAATCAATCCCTTTTCAGCAAGAGCTTCAATATTCAGCTGCGTAACGGTGTATTCAAAGCCTTTAACACTATCCACGTTCAAACTACCCGCCAGGTGTAACGAACGTAACATTTCCACGGGCAAGTCAATCACCACATCTTTAGATGCAGCAGGGGCAGTATTTACTCCAGCTGTTGCAGATGCCACGGCAGCCGGTTCGACTGGTGGTAAATATGCATCCAGATTAATTTTATCCAGCCTTAATGTATATCTAATATTGGGCTGCGCAAAGTCATTAACACTAACAGTCCCTACCATAGTTGATTCATCGAACTCTACTTTAAGATTATTTAGCGATACCGAGTTAGTTCCCGCCTTTATATCAAAATTAATTGCTGCCGACTGTAAGGTCTGCTCGCCTTGCATTTCAGGCAAACTGATTGCAAGCTGTGATAATAATTTTTTAGGATTAAAAGCATCGATATCGATGTGTCCCTGTGCCGAGGGTGCATCTATTAATTGCGACACCTGAAATTGACTCTTTACATTAAGCCCTAAGGCTTTAATCGTTAACTGCTTTAGCTGTAATAATTGTTCTGCCAGATTAACTTCAATACCGGCCGTAAGATTAGCGGTTATTTTCCCACCTGGAATCGCTTTACCTTTGGCATCGATATCTAATGACATGTTCGGTAAAGAAAATATCTGTTTTTCTAAATTGGCCGACACCGCGGTTTGTAAATTCAACACAAGCTTATCTATATCAAATTCAGATAACCCCGCATTTAAGTTCAAGGAAAAATCTTTCAACAGCAACTGCTGAGTATTTAAATCGAAGTTTATATTCGCTTGCGTTTTCAGTTGAACATTAGCCGATGGTTTTGCCGTTTGTATTAATACGGAAATTTGTAATGGCACGAACTGCCCTAATTGAATCAGGCCGGACTCTATATTTAATTCTTTTAATGTGACCTTCTGATCTAACTGTGCATCATCCCATTGTGCCTGGGCGTTTTTTATTTCTAGCCCATTCACTCTAAACAGCGGAATGTCACTGGTCATATCTGATTTTTTCGCTTCAGCTACTTGCGTTGTCGTCACGCCATTATTTTTAGAGCATTTTTTCTTTGCCTGTTGTTTTTCAATGATGTCGTCCCAATTAGTTCTACCCTGTTGGTTTTTTTGTAAATTTAAATCGAGACCATAAATGTGCAAGGTGTCCACATTAATTTCCTGTTTAAGCAAAGGCAGTAATTCTATCCGCACAACGACACGTTCCACTTGCAGCATTGGAGAATCATTAAACCCTTTTGCATTACTCAAGGCCAGTTGCTGTAGCTCAAGACCCACCCAGGGAAAAATCGACGGTTTGATATTAGCCAAACTTAACTCACGACCTGTTTGCTGTTTTACCTGCGCAGAAATTTGCGTTTTATAGTCATTCGCATCAAAGTTAACAACAAAGAAAACACCCGCCACAATCGCAACCAGAACGAGTGAGAATAAACTGTATAAGCTAATTTTTATGAATTTCATTCTGTTCTCCGAACAGTTATACTAAATATTCGTTGTTATTGTTTTCAGCGGATATGACTGTAACCTAAAGCGCCCTGCTTAAACCATAGGAAATGACATGAAACTGCTCGATTTATTTTTTGATGCCTATGACAAGATTCATCAAACTCTCAGACTACCTTCATCCTCTAAACCGGCGTCTAGTGGGTTTCTATCTCGTATTATCCCCGCGGGCATCCTTGTCGTTATTTTATTACTATTGGTCCTGAGTTTTTTATGGGGCTCAGAACCCGAGCGTTTCGATCCTGTACAAGCCGCGACGCAATTAGCTGCCGAGCGCAATGAACAGCTTGCCACCGGTTATATCACTACCACCGCTTTAATAAAAGTATCCGAAACCTTATTAAACAAGCCCGGCGGCTATTTGAGCAATGACGTATTGCCACCCGGCGTCTTTATGGACAATATTCCTAACTGGGAGTTTGGCGTGCTCACGCAAGTCCGTGATTTATCACTGGCTCTGCGTAATGACATCAGCCGCTCGCAATCGCAATCCATCGAAGACAAAGACATCATCGCCGCAGAAAACCAGTTCCGTATTGATTCCACTTCATGGATGTTGCCTCCCGCTGAATCTGAATACCAAAAAGCCATCGATGGACTGACGTCTTACTTAACACGCCTGTCTGATGATAACGCTCAGGACGCTCAATTTTATACCCGTGCCGATAATTTAAATGACTGGCTTGGCCTGATCACAAAACGTCTGGGTAGCTTGTCGCAACGCTTAAGTGCCAGCGTTGGCCAGGCGCGCATTAACACCGATCTGGGTGGTGATGCAAATGCCCAGCAATCCACGCCTACCAGCAAAGTTATTGAGGCACAGACACCCTGGTTCAAGATAGATGATGTGTTTTATGAAGCCCGGGGTAGCGCTTGGGCACTGAGTATTTTATTACGCGCCGTTGAAACGGATTTTCAGGAAGTATTACAAAATAAAAATGCACAGGTTAGCGTACAACAAATCATTCGTGAATTAGAAGCTACACAAGATACTGTATGGAGTCCTGTTATTTTAAATGGTGGTGGCTTTGGACTATTCGCCAATCACTCTTTAGTTATGGCAAATTACATTTCTCGTGCCAATGCGGCGGTTCTCGATTTACAACAACTTTTAAAGCAGGGTTAATACCCCTCGCACAAAAAAAAGCCACCGGCAGTTAATATGCCGGTGGCTTTTTTATTTAACTCTAAAAAACATCTGCCGAAAAAATTCAACAGAGGCCTCGTTTAAGCATCGACTAAGGAATAGCTTTCAACTCAAGCTCTTTGCTGCTTGCTTTTACAAAACCATATTTAGCATAAATAGTTTGCGCTTCATCGGTACCTAAATACTTTAAATATTGTTTAGCATTACCATGATTTCGCCCAGTGCTTAGCTCGCCAATGGCATAACCCACTTTATGCGCCATATTAAACGGTGCCGCAATAGCCACACCTTCTACGCCTCTATTTTCTGCCTGTGCATGCTTCACTTCAGTCGTCCACACTATGCCCACATCCGCTTGCTTATTTTCAATGCGATACGGCGTTTCTCTGTGATGGCGTGCCGTGAACCAGGTTTTGTCTTTTACGGCCCAGCATTTTTTGCACTTTTGATTGCCGGTTACTTTTTCATACAGGCCCAAATCTTTTAGCATCTGCGCACCGTAAAATTTAAATATACCTTCAGTAAGTGGATTTGGATGCGACTGTACCAAATCATCACGCCCCAGATCTTTTTCACCCTTAATATTTTTAGGGTTACCCTTGGCTACCATTAACTCCAACTTATTGTGTGTATACACTATATAGTCTTGCATTAATTTTTTGCCTTTGAGTTTTTTCAAATGGCCTAAATTCACACTGGCGTATAAGTCTGGATTCTGTGCTGTTTTCTCGCCATTGATTTTACCCTGCTTAAGGATTTGGCCTTTAAGAATTTGCCCCGGTGGGATGGTTTCTACATATACCGTTTTAATATTTTTATGCTTTCCCATAAAATCTTTAATCAATTCTTCCATCACCATAAACTGGTTGCCCGCTAAATACATAACCAGATCGGCTGAATAGGAATCACCTATATTGCCATAATCGATATCTCCATTTTGGTGGAAGGTACGATAGTCATGTCCAAGGCCGGCATCTTTAGCGGCATGAGATGAAGCGGAAAAGCCTATACTGCACAGACCTATAAAAATCAGACTCAGGGGAAGTATAAGTTTGCGTGCTATGTTTATCATTTTTGACTCCTGTTGGCATAATTATTATGAACACTACTTTTAATGAAGTGCTCATAAACAGATGCGGCCAGGAGACGGTTTATTCCATTACGCAACGAGCGCTAAACTCGGTTAGTCCATTCACCGGACTTTCCACCCGATTTCTTCAATAGCCCCGTACGCTCCATATGCATACCACGGTCCACTGCCTTACACATATCATATATAGTCAGTAAAGAGACCTGCACTGCCGTGAGCGCCTCCATTTCCACACCCGTATTGCCTTTACATTCCACCGTTACCTGGCAATGCACGCCGGGCATTGACTCATCACAGCTCAGCTCAATATCCACATGGGTTAGCGCCAATGGATGACATAGCGGAATCAGCTCAGATGTCTTCTTGGCCGCCATAATGCCCGCAACCCTCGCTATACCCAGCACATCACCTTTTTTATGCGTGCCCTGCTGGATCAGACTAAGCGTCTCTGGCAACATCACAATGTCACCCTCTGCGATGGCCTGACGCCGGGTGATATTTTTTTCGCCCACATCCACCATATGTGCTTCGCCAGATGCGTTAAAATGGGTTAACTTATCAGTCATTATTCGGTGCCTGTGTCGTTTGTAAACAATGGGCGTGTAGCGTAACAAAAGGTCAGTGATTTTAGAATGAGCATTACAGTCAAATTTTTTGCCCGATTACGGGAACAGGTCGGCAAAGGCGACGCCTCTCTCAATGCCGCTAACAATGTGCAGTCCGCCTGGGATCAGGCCACCGATGGCATGACCATGCCGAGCAATACGCTGTGCGCCATTAATATGCAGTACGTGGATGCTCAAACCAGCCTTAAAGACGGTGATGAAGTCGCCTTCTTCCCACCTGTCACCGGAGGTAGCCATGCCCAGTGAAGTACGCACAGGGGCCTTTGATCCCTGGCAGGAAACCCAGCAATATCAGCAAGATCATTTAACCGCGGGTAAATACGGCGCCACCGCAAGCTTTGTCGGCACCATGCGTGATTTTAATCAGGGCGACGATGTAACGTCGATGACGCTGGAGCATTACCCCGGAATGACCGAGAGCTATCTAAATAAAATTTGCGATGAAGCCAAACAGCGCTGGGATTTACTGGATTGTTTAATCGTGCATCGCGTGGGGGAAATTTTTCCGAATGACCCCATTGTATTGACCGTCGTTTGGTCGGCGCATCGCAAAGAGTCATTTGAGGCCTGTCGATATTTGATGGAGGAGTTGAAATCCCGCGCACCCTTCTGGAAGAAAGAGGGTTTGAGTGAGGGGCATCGATGGGTGGATAAAAATACGCCGGGGTGAGATATTACTTCTCTAATCTAATGTTATTTAATACTTTCAGTATGCGTCTGTTTTCGAACCACAAGAGACGGTCATAATTATTTGCTCAAGTTCTGTTACCACCGCAAAGTAGTCATCAACAGTTTGATTTACACACCCTGAATTTCCCCTGTCATGGCACGTCTCCCTCGGGGAAAGACCGCCGTTGTTTGGCGCTCTGTCCCCTCAACCCATACCACTCAGAGCAAGGCGGAGTCGTTCATTGCTCTGCCAGCCAGATCGGAATCACTACTGGGGACGGAGCTCAAAAAGCGAGATCCATCCCCGAGCAAAGCAAGCATACGATGACCGCCTATGATTGCAGACTAATTGGCCCTAGACTCTGATCGTCTCTTGTTGGCCGAATGCAATGGGATGGACTCCTCCTCTCCCTAATCGGCATCTAGTAATTTTGGGTCAGAGTAAAGCCTGATTAAATTCTATCCATCCGAATTTATCCAGCTAGAAACATGCAGGTATGACGGAAATATTTTATTTTTGCAGGGCGGAACAAGCAACACGGTACTACCAATCGAAACGACAATGGTGGATCCACTTCGTTTGATCCACCATTGTATCTACTCTATAATTCAATTTTGTTTTTTATAGAAGTTCGCTTTAGTTGACGATGTTCCGTTCGATATTTCACGAACTAATGCTTCGCTCCTACAGTGCTGCTGAATTAGTTAAATTACGATTTATTATTTTAGCTCGCGACAAACTTCCCTGTGACTTGCCGAAAATTATTTCTCCCCAGGGGCAAAATCACACGGATGTGATTTTGAGTGGCGATAAGCCAGGACGGCGCATCGACACGACCCGACAACGGAGCTTTAAACTAACCGATCAAAATACTTTAAATATTCTTTCGCAGAATTTTCGGAAACCCTCATCTGCTTTTTGATGAGGGCAAGGCACCGGGAACGGCAGTCTTTTGCTTACTTTTCTTCTGCTGTTGCAAGATTAAAAACGTCTGGAACGTTTTTGAACATGCTCGCATGGCCCGAAGGGTGAAAGCCAAGGATGGCTTTCATAGAAGTAAGGCGCCAGCAGGCGAACCTTACAACTTCAGCTCAAAACAAAGGTTACGCCTGACAAAAACAATCAGCACTCAAATAATCAGAATAGACAAACCTACTTAATCAAAACAAACATTGCCCGATCACCGCGTTGAACACTCAGTAAAATTTGTCGCTGATTCACGAGTAATTTCTGTGCCGAAACTAAATTATCCACCGCCTTCTGATTAATCGACAGGACAATATCTCCCTTACGCAAATGCGCATACCACGCAGGACTGCCTTGCACTACTTCCGCAATTACCACGCGTGTTTGCGAGGCATTCGTTTCATCCTCAACCTGAGCTAATAGCGCTCCGGCCAGTTTTGCCGACAGCTTATCACCGGAAATCGACGTCAACTTGGGCTCTGCAATTACCGCTACCAACTCTTGCGCTTTACCATCACGAATAATACGCATATTTAATTTATCACCAATGCGCAATAAACCTACTCGATTACGCATATCCGCAGAGTTTCTAACCTTATGATCATTCACAGCTACCACTACATCACCGGCTTTTAAACCAGCCCCGGCCGCCGCAGACCCTGCATAAACACGTGATACGACTGCGCCCTTATTGGTTTTTATAGAGAAGGCCTGTGCCAGATCAGCGGTTAAGTCCTGAGTTATCACCCCCAGTTCTCCGCGCTTCACCTCACCATGTTGTTCGAGGTGAGCAACAATTTGTTTAACCATATTTGCGGGTATTGCAAAGCCAATACCGACATTTCCACCGCTACCTCCAGGGGATAATATCGCCGTATTCATACCCACTAATTCACCGCGCAAGTTCACCAGTGCACCGCCTGAATTACCAGGATTTATGGATGCATCGGTTTGAATAAAATCTTCGTAACCCTCTATGCCTAAACCACTTCTCCCGAGCGCACTTATAATACCTGAGGTAACGGTTTGTCCTAGTCCAAATGGATTACCAATAGCGACAACAAAATCGCCCACCTGCAAGATATCTGAATCTGCCAGTTTAACCTCGCTTAGACCAATCGCAGGCACCTGTAATAAGGCAACGTCTGACTCTGGATCGGTGCCGAGCAAGGTCGCCTTCAATTCACGACCATCTTTTAGGGTGACGGTTATTTCATCGGCCTTATCCACGACATGGTGGTTGGTAATAATAAGGCCTTTAGTAGCATTAATCACCACACCCGAACCTAAACTATTCGGCCGTTTGCGCTGTAATTTTGGTTGCTGCTTAAAAAAATGTCGAAAAAAAGGATCATTCAATAATGGACTATGCTGCAGACTAAACGAACTGTGTGTAGCGATGTTCACCACCGCCGGTGCAACCGTTTTAACCATCGGCGCCAGTGACGGCATGGGCTCACCATTTAATTGCAGCGGCAAGGCGGCTGATACAGGCTGAACAAATAAAACAACGATCAATGTTAGCAATGATATTCTATTCATATGCTTGCTCTCTATCCTCTAATAACAAAACCATTAAACAGACCTCGCATATTTTACAAAGTTCAGCCGGCATTGCTTGAATACAGGCCAATGTCTTGCTAACGTGCAGGCTTTACTTTTTATATAGGCTACAAGGGACATACCATGTTAAAGACAACACCAAAGCTTATCGCTGGCATAGGCTTAGCGGCATTACTTAGCGCTTGCAACCAACAGGCAACGGCGAATGATGAAACGATTAAATTAGACACACAAACCAATAAGGCCAGCTATAGCATTGGCATACAAATGGGCTCGCAAATGGCCCCTATCAAAGACCTTCTAAATCAAGATGCGATTATGATGGGTTTCAAAGATATTATGAGTGGCACAGAGCCCAAGTTAACGCTGGAAGAAATGCAAACAGTAATGCAGGAATTTCAAAAAACCATTGCCGAAAAACAGCAAGCTAAAAAGACTGCTATGTCTGCAAGCAACGATGCAGAAGGCGAGAAATTCCTCAGCGAAAATAAAACAAAGGAAGGCGTTATAACTACCGAAAGCGGTTTACAATATAAAGTCATAACCGCAGGTACCGGTGCTACACCAAAAGCTACCGACACCGTAGTAACTCACTACAGTGGAACCTTAATTAATGGCAAAGTATTTGATAGTTCTTATAAGCGAAATTCACCAGCGACCTTCCCGGTGAACGGCGTCATAAAAGGCTGGACCGAAGCATTACAATTAATGAAGGTTGGTGCAAAATGGCAGTTATTTATTCCTGCAAATTTGGCATACGGTGAACGCGGCGCCGGTGCAAATATCGGACCCAACGAGGCATTAATATTTGAAATTGAATTACTGGAAATCAAGAAGTCTTAGTCCATTACTTTAATTTAAAGAAGGCGCTTACCAGTGATGGTAAGCGCCTTCTTTTATATTTAGCTGATCTATTTTTTATTCAATATTTTGCACCTGCTCTCGCATTTGTTCTATCAACACCTTAAGCTCAACTGATGCTTGAGTAGTTTCTATATCTGTAGATTTTGAACCTAGCGTATTCGCTTCACGATTAAGTTCTTGCATAATAAAGTCTAAGCGTCGGCCAATAGATTCATTACGTTTAAATATTTTTTCAATTTCTATAAAATGACTCTCTAAGCGATCAAGCTCTTCATCCACATCCATTTTTTGCGCAATATAAGCAATCTCCTGCTCAAACCGATCTTTATCATGTTCAATACTGAGCTCTTTGACTCTGCTTAACAACTTTTCACGTGTTTTGTTAATAATATCTGGACGACGTTTTCTTTCATCTTCCACTATGACTTTCATAGCTGCACATCGTTCTTCGAGCATCTTCTGTAAGCGTTGCCCTTCGCTTTTTTTAGATTCGCATAAGTCATTCAGGGTATTATCAAATAAACTTAAGGCTGCAGACATCACAGGTGTTAGATCCATTTCTGGCTCTCTCACCACACCTGGCCACCTAAGCAATTCAAGCAAATTCATTTCACTGGGTTGATGTAATTTCTTACCTATTTTTTGGCAGGCCTTTAATATTGCAGATGCGAATTCTTCATCAAGCAGTATTTCCGTTTGCTGATTTTCAGTTGACTTATATCGAAGATGGCACTCAATTTTTCCTCGATTAATATGTTCTGCAAGCCGCTGCCTTACGTTTGTTTCCAGGCCTCTTAACTCTTCTGGTAGTTTAACAATGACATCTAAATAACGATGATTTACAGAGCGCAATTCCCAAACTAATGAACCCGTTGATTGCTCACTGCTACACCGAGAAAACCCTGTCATACTATTTGTCATACATTACCCTCTTAAGCCTTTTTTGCAGTGTAGCATGCCACCACAGGATTATGACTTTGTCTCATTAAAACCGGTATAATTCACCCCTTAATTTTAGGAGTTACTATGAGACCGAGTAAGCGTGCACCCAACCAGATGCGTGATGTTAAAATTACCCGCAATTACACCATGCATGCTGAAGGCTCGGTCCTTATAGAGTTCGGTAATACCAAAGTAATTTGCACTGCATCCGTCGAAAAGAGCGTGCCTGGCTGGTTACGTGGTAAACGCGCTGGCTGGGTAACCGCAGAATACGGTATGCTGCCGCGGTCAACCGGAAATCGTTTACGTCGTGAATCGGCAAGCGGCAAGCAAGGCGGCCGCACCATGGAAATACAGCGCCTTATTGGCCGCTCATTGCGTGCCGCTATTGATCTTCAAGCTCTGGGCGAAAACTGTATCTCTTTAGACTGTGACGTTATTCAGGCCGATGGGGGTACGCGAACAGCCGCTATTACCGGCGCATATGTTGCCCTGTCTGATGCCATTAAGTACATGCTAGATAAAAGGATGATTAAGAAAAACCCTTTATTTGGTAATATCGCATCTGTCTCTGTGGGCATTTATAACGGCATACCTGTACTTGATCTTGATTATGATGAAGACTCAAATGCAGAAACTGATATGAATGTTGTAATGAATGATGCCGATGCCTTTATTGAAATACAGGGCACCGCTGAAGGACACGCATTCCGTCAGGATGAATTAAACGCGATGCTGGAGCTTGCCAAAAAAGGCGTCGGTGAACTAATACAAATACAGATGGATGCACTTAAATCATGAGTAAACTCATTTTAGCCAGTGGCAACGCCGGTAAAGTAAAAGAAATTAACAACCTACTACAGGCCAATGGCATTGATGTTATTTCACAAAATGAATTTGCTGTACCCGAAGCAATTGAGGACGGCTTAAGTTTTGTGGAAAATGCAATCAAAAAAGCCCGTAATGCCTGCCTGCATACAGGCTTACCTTCAATCGCCGATGACTCCGGCATTGAAGTGGATGCCATCAATAAAGCACCGGGCATTTATTCCGCACGTTTTTCTGGCGATGGTGCAACTGATGAAAAAAATAATATTAAATTATTAAAAGAACTTGAAGGCGTCGCCGAAAGTGAACGCACTGCACGCTATCAATGCGTGATGGTGTATATGAAATCAGCCGATGATCCTACGCCTATTATTACGCAAGGCTCACTCGAAGGCCGAATTTTAACGGCTCCACGGGGTGATGGTGGCTTTGGTTATGATCCACTCTTTTGGCTGGAAGATAAAAACTGTAGCGCAGCCGAATTAAGCCTTGAAGAAAAAAATAAAATCAGTCATCGCGCAATTGCCTTGCAGGCAATGATAAAGCGACTATCAAACGTATAATTTATTATGAGTGTTTTATTCTGTAGTGAAATTAAACTTGCCGAGCTAAGATTGCTTCTTGGCAGGTTTTCTATACAGCTCCACCTTGTTGAAGATTCTGAAAAAGTCCCCGGCAGCTGGTTTGGCGATCCGGAAGCCGGCATTATTAACAACCACCTTTATGTTCGTAATGACACGCCTGTGCACTCTGCCTTACATGAATCATCTCATTACATTTGTATGTCACCCGATAGACGGAAAAATCTGCATACCAATGCGGGCGGTGATTACGATGAAGAAAATGCTGTTTGCTATTTATCTATTTTACTCAGCGAATTCATTAATGACTTTGGTTGTGAACGAATGCTTAAAGATATGGATGAGTGGGGTTATACTTTTCGGCTGGGTTCGAGCAAGGCCTGGTTTGAAGATGATTCGCAGGACACTTTAGACTGGTTATTAAAATATAATTTAATCGATAAAAACAATAAGCCTAACTGGTTAGTACGTAACAAGTTGTAACTTTTCAAAACAAATAAAAAGGAGCTAACGCTCCTTTTTATTTTGATAAATATATTAAATGTTAGAACTTAAAGTTACCTTGCACACTTAAGATATTTACATCCGCATTGTATTCTCCTAATAATATCTGCCCTGATTTCGGTACGGTATTATTTATTTCCGTATCATCAACAAACAAATGACTATAACCAACATCAATTGAAGTGCTGCTATCTATCTCATAACCAGCACCCAGACTCACCCATCTACGATCATCACCTGGGATACGAGCTGTACGATCTTCTGCGGATGGAATAGGCGTCTGATCATGCGCAATACCAAAACGCAATATGAGCTTGTCAGTATATTGATAGTTGGCACCAATTGCATAGCGATATGAATCCTCCCAGTTTTCAGGCTGGTTAGAGGTAGACTGCTGTAAATTATCAAACTTGATAACCAAAGCATCAAAATTACTCCACTCTGTCCAGGTAACATCTGCCATTACAGTTAATTTTGAATCAATATCACGGACATAACTAACTGAGAGTTGCGCGGGCAACTCAATACCTGCCACTATTCCCGTGTTCGTCAAAAACTTTGGCGCTACGGGATTAGTATCTATAATCGTCTGAAATGCAGGGTCAACTGTGAATTTAACATCACCACTTAGATTCGCATCCATTGAGGAACGATATGCAACACCCAGGCGAGATGCCCCATCTAAATCGTATAATAATCCAATATTCCAGCCAATATTCCAGTCATCACCTGATAACGATTGAGAGCTATCTTGAGATGCTAGACCTGGAACAAGCGTACCAGTACCGCCTGGTATTACTGCATTAGGCACACAATCACGTGGATCCTGGCTAGTATTTGTTTGTAACCCTACACAAGTTAGTGCCGAATCAATTTTATTTTCTAATGTCGCTTCTATATATTGCAAATTCAAACCTAAACCGACAGACAAGTCATCTTTAAATTTAAAAGCAAAACTCGGATTAATATTAATCGTTTTCACTTCAGATAGTGTTGCATGATATCGACCAATCCAGTCATCTTCATAATCTGTCGATAGTCCAAAGGGTACTGTTACCCCTATACCAAACCAGGCATTGCCTTCTAACTGGGTTACATAATAAAAGCTAGGAACTAATGCGTTTATCCCACCATCATCAACATTACCTGATAACGGAGCGCCACCACCATTGGCACCTATATTTGATCCATTGTCACTGAACTCAGCACTTGGCGAAATAATATGCCCCGCAACAGAAATCTGATCACCTTTTAAACGTGTCATACCCGCTGGATTAAACCACACCGTCGATGCATCATCTGCAATGGCAGCGCCTCCGGCAAACGCATTTCCCATACCACTTGCGCTGTTTTCAATAAGTGCAAAGCCTGCTGCTATTACTTGCTGGCTGTATAAAGCACTCACTAATGAACCTGCAATAACAACTTTGGCTGTTTTATTCATTATCATATTAGTCTCCTAATTTTTCTATTTTTTTAAATTTCTATTTCTGTTTATTATCTAGTTACTATGTAATTTACTCTTTTTCATCCGGTATAGGCCTTGGTTTACCATGGTCATCAATAGCCACATAAACTAGACTAGCTTCCGTTACCGGCATAGTTGATACCACGCCTTTATCCATATGTTGCGCATACACTTCTACGTGAACAGTAATCGATGTCCTGCCTACAGAAACCACCTCTGCATAGCAACTAATTAAATCTCCGGAAAACACTGGTTTTTTAAATTCAAAAGAATCCACTGCGCGTGTAACCACTGGGCCTTTTGCTCGCACAGCGGCGGGTATACTTCCAGCGATATCAACCTGAGACATAATCCAGCCACCAAATACCGTTCCACCTTCATTTAAATCGGATGGCATGGCAGGCACACGAATCACCGGTATTTTATTTTCTGGCAACTGATGATCAAACATTCATTGTATCCGCTGTGTTTTAGTGATTTTCATATAACGCATCAATTTCTGCCTTAAAATGTTCCAGCACTTTTGGGCGTTTTATTTTTAATGTGGGGGTTAATAAACCATCATCCACTGTCCACGGCTCAAGCGTTATATGAACTCTGCGTATTTTTGCATAGCCAGGAAAATTCTTCAGCCTTGCAGATATTCTATTTAGTACTGCCTTTTCTACATTTTTCTGCGAAAAAGCATTAGGTGACTCTGGATGCATGTGCAAACCCACCGCCATGTCGGCCCAGGCATCTGCATTTAACACAACAATTACCGAAAGAAATGGTCGCGCCTCACCAATCAACATCACTTGCTCAAAAAGGGAGTCTATGACTATAGCTAATTCTATATCACTCGGCGGCACTTTTTCACCATTTGCCAATACCAGAATATCTTTTAAACGTCCTGTAATATACGCATGTCCATCTTTATCAATACGCGCCTTATCACCCGTTTTTAACCAGCCATCTGCGGTAAAGGCTTCTTTTGTTGCTTGCTCATTTTTCCAGTAACCCATCATTGAACACGGGCCTCTACATTGTAGCTCGTCATTTTCTGCAACGCGAATTTCAGTCCCCGGAACAGCAGTTCCAATACTCGATGGAATATTATCTTCAAGACGATTTACATTCGTCACAGGACTTGATTCTGTTAACCCATAACCTTGTACCAAAGGTAAACCCAGGCCTATAAATAATTTCGCGACCTGTTCAGACAAAGCCGCTCCACCACAGACAGCCAGGCGTAATTCGCCACCTAGTTTTTCTAAAACTTTTGCTGCGACTAATTTATTTAAAATTGGCCAGAATATAAGTATGGGGTGCCAGCTTTCTCGTTTCTGGTCTACTAGAAATTTTTTCCAACCAACCTTTACTGCGGCATTGAATAAGAATTTTGCAACTGATGATTTTGACTTTAACCCATCTTGTATTTTGCCATATACACGTTCATAAATTCGCGGCACAGAAATTAAAGTGGTCGGCTTAACTATTTGTAAATCATCACCAAGCGTAGCTATCGAACGCGCATAAATGACTTCTGCACCTAAGATAATAGGCATGTAATATCCAGCCGTTCGTTCTAGCATATGAGATAACGGTAAAAACGAAAGAAATCGCTCGCCACCTACCCATTGTGTACATGCTGTAGCTGCGAATGCATTGGCAAGTATATTTCGATGTGACAACATTACGCCCTTAGATCTGCCCGTTGTACCGGATGTATAAACAATTGAAGCCAACTCATCCAGAGCGCTTTCCTTTGTTTGCAACACACCAGACATTCCAAACACCCAGTCAGATAAAGACTCTAACCTGGGGTCATCTGGCTCATCATCTTCCGAGATGCGCTTAATACTGATAATTCGCTTTAATCCACCTAAGTCTACATCGGCTTTAAGCAAGTGCTTCCACTGAGACTTATCTTGCAGAAATAACAATTTAACTTCGGCATGGTTAATGATATATGCCACATTATCAGGTCGATCATCCACATACAGGGGAACGGTGACCAAACCTAGCCCTAATGCAGCCTGATCAAAAACAACCCACTCGCGACTATTTTTAACCATAATCGCAACCTTATCGCCCGCTTGTAGCCCATCTTTTTGAAAAGCCTTCTGCCACCTTGAAATTTCATTAGACATTTCTTTCCAGGTCGACTGTGTCCACGTTTGACTCGCGATGTCGTACTGCCGATAGGCCATTGCATGAGGGGTTTTCATTAAGCGGGCGCGGAAAAGCGCAGGTAGACTAAGAACGTCTGATTGTTGAATTAGTGCGTTATCCATTTAAATATTAAGCCTATACATATATATAAGGAAATTAAGCTAAGGTCATATCTATTTATAGACCTTTTTTAATGCAAATATCCAATGATATATCTTTAATTTTAATTTAAGTAAAAACAATTGGCGAGTTACAGTAACTTATAAGCTACTTAACCCACCACAGTCTTAAACGTAAGCCAATAGATGACGTAAAACCCTTTTCAACAAATCGGACATTACCTTTCGCATCTATAATAAAACTCATCGGTACAGCGTTCACATTATATAATCTGGCCCATTCATTATTTTCATCATAAATCACTGGCATATCAATACTTTCATCTTTTAAATATTGCACAATACCCTGCTTATTTTCAGCGAATGTTACGACACTTATTACCTGATAATTTTTTGCAAGCTCATTTATCACTGGTGTTTCATATTTACAGATTGGACACCATTCTGCCCAGAAATAAATCACAACTGGTTTTGATTGGTATTGCCTTAAATCAATTTCATTACCCTCAAGGGATTGATCAAGAATAATCGGTGCCTGACCTTTTATTACCCCTAATGATTGCCACACCTGGATACCAATGAAAACAGCTATCAATAACAATGATTGAGATACAATACGAAAAAGCAAACTAGATTTATATTTCATTGCTAGTTTTTTAAAGTTCATTATGGTGCTTCAGCTGTAAATATTGCTCGTAGTGGGGCTGGATAACCTTCAATTGTTTTTGCATGGTCATCAGGATCAAGGTAGTCTTTTAAAGAATGATATTGCATCCACTCTGTTTCCCGTTGCTCATCCAGGCCGGTATATGATTCATCCACTAATTTTATATTTTTAAAGCCACAACGCGCCAGCCATACCATCACCGCCTTACTGCTTGGGATAAACCAGACATTACGCATTTGTGCATATCTATCCTCAGGTACTAATACCTGATTTTCATCCCCTTTAATCACCAGAGTCTCCAAAACAAGTTCACCACCCGATTTTAAACAACTACGTAACTGATATAGATGATCAATCGCAGAACGCCGATGATATAAGACACCCATTGAGAAAACACTATCGAATGCCTGTAAATCTTCAGGAACGTCCTGTATTCCTATGGGTAATACAAATATATTTTTATCACCTAAAAAATGTTTTACGGCCTGAAACTGCATTACGAATAACGGCGAAGGATCTATACCAATAACCAATTCAGCGCCCATGCCTAGCATACGCCAACTATGGTAACCATTCCCGCAGCCGACATCTAAAACAGTCTTGCCTTGCAATGGCTTAATAGCTGACTTCAATCGTTGCCATTTAAAATCGGAGCGCCATTCCGTATCTATATCTACTCCATGTAAATGATAAGGACCTTTTCGCCAGGGCATTAATTTTTTGAGGGCGTCTTTTAAATGTGTTTTTTCTTCGGGCGTTAACAACGATGATGACTCTGCTGTAACAGCCGCTTTAACGAGAGAGATTTTTTGTGGCTTTATTATAGGCAACTGCGCCAGAGCTTCACGCCACTCTGGTAATTTTCCATAAGCCTCTTCTGTTAAGCCATTTTGTATTTGCTCATCAAGAACAGAAAGCCATGGCTCCAGTAGAGTGCCTTTCATTAATTCGTAGAGGCGATTTTCACTCATTATTTAATCGCCATTATAGATACAAAATTAAAACACTGAAACCAGACAAATACTTCAGAGAACCCGGCTGATTTTAAACGCGAAACATGTTGCTCTACTGTCTCTGGCACCAGGACATTTTCCAGCGCGCTACGTTTTTGACTAACTTCCAGATCACTATAACCATTGGCCTTTTTAAATGCATGGTGTAAGGATGTTTGTCTACCTTCTTCAGCTGCCTCTGTTGATTTTATTTTTTCCGATAGAATTAAAACTCCCGACTGATTCATTCCATCAAATATTTTTTTGATTAACACCTGACGTAAAGATTCTTCAATAAACTGCAGGGTAAAGTTCATAACGACCATAGATGCATTTTCCATAGATAAGTCACAAATATCTGCTTCACGAATTTCAATATCTACATTGCTTACGTGCCGATCAAAAACGGCCTTACATTTTTCCAGCATCGCCGTTGAGTTATCCACCGCCATTACCGTCACATTAGGCTTATCGATACCCTGTGCCATGGCTAGAGTGGAGGCACCTAAAGAGCAACCCAGGTCATAGCAATGCGTGTGCTCTTGCACAAAATAACGTGAGATTACGGGGAACATAGATAGAAGGGTGCTATATCCCGGGACAGATCGCCCGATCATGTCTTCAAATACATCAACAACGGACTGATCGAAAACAAAGCTTGTAATAGCCTCTCTGGGTTGAGAGTACAGCCGATCCTGCTTATTTTGCTCTTCAGAACGAGAATTTTGCGTTTTTTTCATTATGCCAACCGGGTAAATACAGGAGGCCATTTTACACGCTTGGGATTATTCTAAAAACCTATATCCGATTAATCTTGCTTTAATAATTCGGCATTAGGCCAGTCGTTATCCTTAAGTCTTTGAGTCGCTTCATCACGCGGCATAGGCCTACCCAGTAAATAGCCCTGAACTACATCACAGCCAGCACGCCGTAAAAAGCTAAGTTGCTCCGCCGTTTCAACACCTTCACCAACCACTTTAAGCTTCAATCGCTTAGCCATCGCGATAATAGCCTCTACAATGGCCGCATCATCCTCATCTTGTGGCGTATCTTTAATAAAAGTCCTATCGATCTTTATCTTATCTATAGCAAATTGTTTAATATAACTAAATGAAGAATAGCCTGGACTTCCCCCAAGTTGACGGACACTCCAAAACGGGGACAATATCCCCAGGAGTGAACGATGACAAAACGACAAAGCTTTACCAAAGAATTCAAACTAGAAGCCATAAGGTTACTAGAAACATCCGATAAAACCGGCACTGAGATAGCGAGAGAACTCGGTATACGGCGCAACATGCTTTATAAGTGGTTGGATGAATTTAAGTCTAAGGGTGTTGATGCCTTTAAAGGCCCGGGCCGGACGATGACTTCAGACTCAAGCATTAATGAATTGAAACGTGAAAATGAACGGCTAAAAGAAGAAAACGAAATACTAAAAAAGGCCGCAGCGTACTTTGCTCGAGAGCTCAAGTGAAGTACGCTTTTATTAAAGAGCATGGTACACAGTACGCTGTTATTCGTTTGTGTGAAGCGCTTAGCGTGTCACCTAGCGGTTACTATGATTGGTTACATCGCAAGCCCAGTAAACAATCTCAGGAACGTCATGCGCTATTAAATAAAATAGTCGAAATACATGCAGATGTTATGGAAAGTTATGGCTCACCCCGTATGCACATCGAGCTTATTGAACGTGGCCATGATATTAGTAAAGGTCGAGTTGAAAGGCTCATGCGTAAACATGACATTAAAGCAAAACGAGCAAGGCGACATAAACGAACGTATGAACACCGTGATGTGGTTGCACCGGTAGACAATATTTTAAACCGAAAGTTTTCTACTCACAAACCCAATAAAAAATGGGTACAAGATATTACGTTTATAGAAACTCGCCAGGGCTGGTTGTACTTAGCCGTAGTACTCGATCTATATTCACGCGCAATCGTTGGCTGGTCGATGAGTGATCGAATAAACGGCCAGTTGGTACTCGATGCACTGGATATGGCGATCACTCAACGTAGGCCAGATAAAAAAGTATTAGTGCACTCTGATCAAGGAAGCCAGTACACGGCTTTAAAGTACAGAGACAAATTAAAAGCACATGATATGATTTGCAGTATGAGTCGGAAAGGCGAATGCCACGACAATGCCGTTGCGGAAAGTTTTTTTCATACACTGAAAGAAGAATTAGTTTACGATGAAAATTTCACAACAAAGTTAGAAGCTAGACAAGCAATATTTAAATATATTGAGTTCTTCTACAACCGAAAGCGACGCCACTCAACAATTGGTTACAAAGCACCTTTTATATATGAGAATATGAGCGCTGTTGCTTAATTACAGTGTCCGTCAACTTGGGGGAAGTCCAGCCTGTCCCAAAATCATCTATTGAAATATTAAGCCCCATTTCAGACAGGCTACGCATATTCACTATTGAACTTTCCACATCGTCCATGATACTGCCTTCGGTAAGCTCTAACTCTAAATTATTTACGTTAGCCCCCGTATCATTAATAATTTCTGTAATAATTTTCTTTAAATTTTGCTCATTAAATTCTCTGGCAGAACAATTAACGGCCACTTTTACATTATCTAACTTTGCATTTTCCCATTCTTTCAAACAGATACAGACCTTCTCTAGAACTATACGGGTAATGGCAAAAATAAGCCCCGTCTCTTCTGCAACCGGAATAAAATTGTCGGGAGAAACCATACCTTTAACTGGGTGCATCCAGCGAACCAAAGCCTCAAAACCAACCACCTTATTTTCAGTTAAACTAATTAAGGGTTGGTAATACACTTCAAATTGATCTTTTTCAATAGCGCTCCTAAGTTCATTACCTAATTTGACCCTGTTAACAATCTTATCGCGCATTTTTTGATCGAAGTATTCATGTCTATTACGACCTTTCGATTTTGCATGGTACAACGCAGCATCTGCGTTCCTTAACAAACTACTGCTTTCTGACGATTTATCGTCAACAGTAACGACGCCTATACTTGCCGATGGATAAATATCAAAACCTTCTACTGTCAATGGCTGCTTTAACAATACATTTATTGATTCTACATATTCTTCAATGCTATCACTCTGATCATTCATACATTTAAGTATAGCGAATTCATCACCGCCAAGCCTCGCTAGTATTTCACTATCCTCAATTTTTTTACTTAATAATGCAGAAATCTCTATTAAAAGCTTATCCCCAATATCATGCCCAAAACAATCATTTATCAAATTAAAATGGTCAAGATCAATAAATAAAAGGAAAAATACTTGACCCGCTTTCATTCTCTCCAAACATAGTTCTACATGGGAAAGAAAAAATACTCGATTCGCCAAGCCGGTTAATTCGTCGTGCTGCAATTGCCACTCAAGCTCCTTACGCGCTGAAATATCACTTGCAATTAATGTTACCGCTACAATTTTTTCTTTTTTGTATAATGGTGAAAAATGTCCTTCAGACCAAACGGTTGCACCATCATTGTTTAATATTGCATATTCAATATTTTTTTGTTGCCCCGTTTCAAAAACTTCATCTACAAATTTAAACACGTCATTTCTGTGCTCTTCCTTAATCCCCTGGTAATAATTATCACCAACAACTCGGTCCGTCATATGCCACTGATTTTGATTAGAAAATATAATATTCTCCTGTCTATCAATGGTCAAAATTGCATCAGCAACACTATTAACTACCGAACGATACTTTTCTTCTGATTCTTGAGCCTGAATTAATCGCGCAGCATTTTCGCAGCCCAAACTCCATTTGGTTGTAAGTGCTGTCGCTATTTGTTGAACCTCGACCATATCAAATGGTTTTTTCAAAATAATCAAGCGATCAGATGCACCCAGATGATATAAAACTTCATTCCATGAATAGTCTGAATACGCTGTGCAGATAACCAGTTGGATTTCTGTATCAACAGACCATATATGTTTGATCGTTTCCAGGCCACCCCAACCTGGTGGCATGCGCATATCAACAAAAGCCATGGCATATGGCCTTCCTTGTTTTTTTGCTTCTACAACTTTTCCATATCCTTCTTCACCCTGGTATGCAGAATCTAGCTCATAAATTATTCCTGGTGAACTCAGGCTATCATCAGCAAATAGCTTTGCCTCTATTTCGTCATACTCAGACAACTCAGCTTTATCACCAAGAATCTTGCGAAAATCCTCATGGATCCTCGTATCATCATCAATAATGAGTACTCTTCTGTTTTCAAACTCGTTCATTAAGTTGCTCATATATTCGACTTTTTATTACCAGGCAAGATCAATGCAAAGTTAGCGCCTTCACCTAAACCGCCGCTTTTTATCGACATTCTACCTCCAAGCTCATTTGCAGCTAAGGCACTATGGTGCATAGCCATAACCATGCCCTTCTCTGCGTTTTTTAAAGCCATATTCAAATAAATTCGGCATATCTTCAGAGGCGATACCCACACCATTATCTATTACATTAATGCTTATTTTATCTTCATCACTTTTAATAACGATATTGATTGTCTTTGCTTTTTTATCACTGTCTATTAATGCGTATTTTGCATTATTTATTAAATTTATAATAACTTGCATAGCTTTATGTTTATCAAAATACATTACTGAATCATCCCCATAATCCTTTATTATTTTAATTCCATGCTGGCTCATGCCTTGTGAATTTATTTTTAGCGCGTCCTCAATCAAATCAGAAAATTTTACTTTTTCTCGTACCCCGTAACTTCCTGCGTATGACTTCTGCATGCTGATTATATTTTTTATATGTTCGATATTATTTATCAACTGATCCAGCTCACTAAACATACTTACATTTTCTTCTTTTAACTGATCTGAAAGCAATGACAAAAATCTTGGTATCTGCTTTCCTGTTTCATCTTTTTCTATAAATTCGGCTATATTATTTCTGTTACTGTCTATCATTTCAACCAGACGATTTAGATTTCCCGCTTTTGTTCTCATTAACTGCTCACGTATCAAAGATGCAGATACAGATACATTTACGCTATTTAAAACGTTGCCTACATTGTGCAGAACACCACTCGCCACTTCAGCCATACCTGAATTTCTTGCTATATCGCCTATTTTTTCATTCAATTTTTCAAGCTCTGTCGTTCTCTCCTTAACTTTATCTTCTAGCGTCTCATTTAGATCCTGTAATTCTTTCTCAATTTTCACTCTTTCTCTTATCTCATTTTCAAGATCAATATTTATATTTTCCGTTTATTTTGCATATCTCTTTGCCGATATGGCAGAAAACTCTGCCTTATCTTTATCCCCACTTAACGCAATGTCTCTCTCAATAATTTGATCAAGCATTTCATTAAACGACTCAACTAGTACTCCCACTTCATCCGATGAAGTTTTTTCCATTCTCAGGCTGTTGTCTTTATTGTCTGTTACTTTTTTTTGCAATCTCTTTATGACGCGTAACCGGCTTGATTATCATATCCAGGACTCTACCGGGCACAAATGCAACCACTACCATCAAAGCAATAAATATAAACAGGGATAGTTTTATAATATAAATAGTTTGGCCACTAAACTCATCAAGTGATGCCTTTATCTGCACCGTTCCTATAGTCTCCCCCTCTAGAAATATTGGCTTATATATATCGACATAATGACTACCAATATTAATGTTTTTATTTTCATTGTATTCATCACATTTAAATACTTTTTCCATATCCTTACTGTATTCAGAACACGCCAGTGATGCAGCTCCACGATCTGTAACAATTTCACCTGCAATATTCAAGCCTGATATTATATTTTTTTTTGATCTGTCTACTCCAAATTCACTGAAATAATAAAAGCTGAAGCTATACGGTGATGGTTATGTACATCAGTAGCAATTTACTTTTTATACTTTCCATCTTAAACAGAGAAGATATCTTAACTTCTCCGCTACTTCGAGAAGCTGAGATCTATATTTAATCCCATGCTTTGTACTTTGAGTGAAATTTATTTCAAATTTTATCCTGTTTTTTACCCGAACAAATTCAATCATCCCGCGTTCCGTGCTAAATCCTTGCACATCACTAACGGTCAATACATAACTCGACAAATTTGATAAAAAATTATAAAAGAATATGTCACTTGCTTTGCTAACAAACAAAATATGACATGTTTTTGCATTACTTAAATCTTATATATGATTTATTTTTATTGATCGAGCATGAACTTTTTTATCTAATAAATATTTTAGATTTTCACCAAATGGACTATCTCCATAAACGCATATTTCAAACTCATCCACTGCTGATGAAAATACTTCAATAGGCCAATAGACAAATCGTGCAAAATTTAACAAATAAGCAGCTTTAAGCTGATACTCACGTGTAGCATCAGCATAAACCGTATTAGTAAATGGAGTAATCAAAGCAAATGCTAAGGCTATGATTTTTGTGAGGAGGGATTTCCGCATAAATTAAATTTTACGTCTCTATGCCTTCAACTGCGGCTAGATAATTCTGTCGTCCCTATTTTTTATTATTCAACTCATTCCTGAGATTACTCACATCCGCATGACAATCTTCGAGATTAATCTCTAAGTCTAAAATATGTTTACGTTGCTTAAGCGATGTATTTGCTCTACGGGTCATTGCCAGCGCCATCTGCTGCGCTTCATCAGCATCAAAGGGTTTTTTTAACACCAGAAGATGGTCAGAAGGTCCTAATATATCAATGATATCAATCCATGAGTAATCTGAATAAGCAGTACAAATCACTATTTCCATTGACGGGTAACGTTGCCAAATTTTAGCGATGGTTTTTATACCATCCAGACCGGGAGGCATTCGAACATCCATGAAAACTAGTGAATAACCTCTACCTTCGGCTTCGGCCTTTTCAATCATTTCTAGCGCTTCTTCACCCTGGAATGCTGAATTTAATTCATAGTTAATTGTTTTGTATACCGCATCTTGTTCCGTTTTACCAAACAGGCTGTCTGCCATTTTATCCAGATCGCCGCCCAACTCATCTGGAAGCGTAAGTATTTTACGAAAGTCTTCATGTATAGAGGGTGTATCATCAACAATTAATATGCGACTACTTTTATTCATGCCTAAAACTCCATTTTTACCACTGTATTTAGCTATTTTTTATTTGCGCGCTGTACTAAGCAGTGTAATTATCACTCCGCCTAAGAATAGACCTTTTTGAGCGGTATTGCATAAGACCTCAACATGCCAAAACTTATATTTGACCATATTACAAACCACCCTCAACACATTCCTCTCATTGCACAGTGGCACCAAACTCAGTGGCAACACATCAGCCCTCATATGACTACCGAATCACGCATTAGGCAGTACTCACAATATAGCAATATAGCAGCCATCCCCTCGTGCATACTCGCATTAGCTAATGGTGCACCCGTAGGATCTGCTAGTTTAGTTGAGTCTGATATGGAAACCCATGCACATTTAAAACCATGGTTGGCCAGCGTCTTTGTAGATAAACAGTATCGCCGTCAGGGCATTGCCACTCAATTAATTCAACGCTGTATTGATAACGCAGGCCACGTAGGTGTGGAGACTCTGTATTTATTCACGCCTGATAAGGCAAATTTTTACCAAAAGCGTGGCTGGAAGCTAATTGAATCATGCCCATATAATGGTGAAAGGGTCGATATTATGGCTTATGATGTAAAAAATATGAGTAACTTAAATTCTAAGTAGGCGTATATGAACCGACTCCAGCATTTCTCACTGCACACTACTGTTTTAAATCACTTTGAGGAGCTTAACGAGCAACTACTGGCAGGCTTAAAGCGACACATTGATGATGAAGGAACGCGCAAAACACACCTCTTTTTTGGCCGTTATGAAAACATATATATAAGCGCTGATCAGATACCGCAAATTAACGATATTTTGAATTTCGTTATTGAGGTTGCGGCGCAGATACTAAAACGGCCAGCTGACGAACTAAAGGCCGGCCTCTGGTTTAATGTGATGAATCCAGGCGATAAAACTACATTACATAGGCACGATGATGACGATGAGCTTTTGTCAGCGGTTTACTATATTAAGGTGCCAGACAATTCTGGTAAGCTAATTTTAGGCAAAGAACCGGTATTCACAAAATTAACACCTCAGGAAGGACTACTTGCCTTGTTTCCGCCTGGTATGCCGCATGAGGTGACAGAAAATTTAAGCTCAGAAAGCCGAATTTCTTTAGGCATTAATATTGGTCCTCTCCACTCAGAAGAGTAGCGAAAAAGACAAACTCTATGAAGTATTACTTCCAGCCCGTGGCTTCTGCTATCGCTTTGCCAAGATCTGCTGGCGACCGCGTAGTAACCACACCCGCCGCTTCTAATGCCTTGAACTTTTCTTCTGCCGTACCTTTCCCACCGGAAATGATGGCGCCAGCATGACCCATGCGCTTGCCTTTAGGCGCAGTACCACCCGCAATAAAACCAGCCACGGGCTTGGATACATTGGTCTGAATATATTCTGCCGCTTCCTCTTCTGCGGCGCCGCCAATTTCACCCACCATTAATATGGCTTCTGTTTCCGGGTCTTCTTCAAACAACCTCAAACAATCCACAAAATTCATTCCTGGTATTGGATCACCGCCAATGCCTATGCAAGTTGTTTGGCCAAAGCCCAAATCACTGGTTTGCTTAACGGCTTCGTAAGTTAAGGTGCCAGATCGAGATACGATGCCCACTTTACCTGGCATATGAATTTCACCCGGCATAATGCCAATTTTACATTCGCCCGGCGTGATAATCCCCGGGCAGTTAGGCCCAATTAATCTAACGCCGGCGTGCTCTACTGCTATTTTCACTTCTAACATGTCCAGTGTTGGAATACCCTCTGTGATGCAAACGATTAATTCAATACCAGCATCTACCGCTTCAAGAATAGAATCTTTACAGAAAGGAGCAGGTACATAAATAACCGAGGCAACCGCCGCCGTATGATTAACCGCATCACGAACTGTATTAAAAACCGGTAAATCAAGATGCATTTGACCACCCTTACCTGGCGTTACACCACCCATCATTTGCGTACCATAAGCAATGGCCTGCTCAGAATGAAAAGTCCCCTGCTTGCCGGTAAACCCCTGACAAATAACTTTAGTTTCGCTATTAATTAATACACTCATTATTTCAACCCTTGAGCTGCCGCTACGGCTTTTTGTGCTGCATCAGTTAAGCCTTTTGCGGCAATAATATTTAAACCGCTTTTTTCTAATATCTGTAATCCTAACTCCGCATTATTACCTTCCAGACGTACAACGATTGGCACTTTCACTCCCACTTCCTGAATGGCACCAATCACGCCTTCTGCAATTAAATCACAACGCACAATGCCACCAAAAATATTAACCAGAACCGTTTTAACATTATCATCAGACAAAATAATTTTAAATGCCTCCGCAACTCGTTCCTTAGTCGCCCCACCGCCAACATCTAAAAAGTTCGCGGGGTCACCACCATGTAGTTTAATTAAATCCATTGTTGCCATCGCTAAACCAGCGCCATTAACCATACAACCGATACTGCCATCCAGTGCTATATAATTTAAATCCCATTCTTTTGCGCGATTCTCACGTTCATCTTCCTGCGTGGCATCACGCATTGCCATTAAATCCATCTGCCGATATAAGGCATTATCATCAACGTTAATTTTTCCATCCAGACATATAAGATCACCTTCCTTAGTAACAACTAACGGATTAATTTCTACCAGGCCTAAATCTTTTTCAATAAATAATTTTGCAAGCCCACTTAACAGTTGAGTAAATTGTTTTACTTGCACGCCTTCTAAACCCAAACCAAATGCCAGTTTGCGACACTGATATGGCATCAGCCCTAACATGGGGTCAAGTGTTGTACGCAGAATTTTGTCGGGGGATTCTTCTGCTACTTTTTCAATTTCCACACCGCCTTCTGTTGATGCCATAATGACAACTCTACGTGTAGTACGGTCAATCACTGCACCTAAATATAATTCGCGATCAATATTACACGTCTCTTCAATGAGCACATGATTAACCGGCTGGCCTTTTTTATCCGTTTGAAAAGTGACCAGGCGACTGCCTAGCATCTCGCCAACAAAATGCAGTATTTCTTCCCGATTATCACTAATTTTAACGCCACCTGCTTTACCGCGACCACCCGCATGAACCTGAGCTTTTATTGCCCAACGGTTTCCTTCTAACGCATCTAATGCAGCAATAACATCGCGGGATGAATTAACAACACGATGTTCCGGTACTGGCATAGCATATTGTTTAAATAAATTTTTAGATTGATATTCATGTAAATTCATGAGGATTTTTACCTTTTATTCACAATAACCGACTCACTTAAGCCGGCCAACAAATTATTACAGCAAGTGCTATTAAATATTTAGCGTCTTTTTTGTGCGATATGAATAGCACGGTTATCTACAGCAAGTGCAGCTTCATGTAATGCTTCAGATAATGATGGATGAGCAAATACAGTTAAAGCCAAATCTTCTGTACTTGCGCCTAACTCCATTGCTATAACAGCTTCTGCAATCAACTCTGAAGCATTTGAGCCACAGATATGCACACCCAATACTCTATCTGTTTTCGCATTAGACAATACTTTAACCATACCACTCGTATCGCCCTGCGCTTTAGCGCGTCCAGAAGCCAGGAACGGAAAAGTACCCGTTTTGTAATCTTCACCCGACGCCTTAAGTTGCTGCTCGGTTTTGCCCACCCATGCCAACTCAGGATGCGTATAAATAACCGATGGAATCAGTTCATAATTAATCTCAGCATGTTTACCAGCAATTAGTTCTGCCACCATCATGCCTTCTTCAGATCCTTTATGTGCCAACATGGGGCCACGCACTACATCACCAATTGCGTAAACACCCGGTTGAGAGGTTTCGCATTTGTCATTCACATGAATAAAGCCCCTTTCATCCAACAGCAGATTAGACTCCCCATCTGAAATATGATCTGTATTCGGCTTGCGGCCAACCGCTACAATTAATTTATCAAAGATTTCTTTCTGGTCACCTTTTTCATCCTGATAATTTACTTCCACCCGCTGTTTCCCAGACGCGCCAATAAGCCTGCTACTCAAAAGACGTGCATTCAAACGAATATCAAGTTTTTGTTTTTTGAACAGACGCGCTGCATCTCGGGCAATTTGTTGATCTGCCATTGGTAAAAAGGCATCTTGTGCTTCCAGTATAACAACCTCAGAGCCTAAACGACGCCATACACTTCCCAGCTCCAGGCCAATAACGCCTGCACCAATAACACCTATTTTTTTAGGCACTGCATCGAATGACAGGGCTCCCGTGGAATCAACAATCAAGTCATCAGTGAGAGGTGCACTAGCCAGCTCAACTGAACTGGAACCACACGCAATAATTATATTTTCTGCTGAATAGCATTTTTTTTCTGAATTTTCATTCACGACTTGCAGTTTATTCTCTACCAGCAATTTTGCTGTGCCAAAAATAAATTCCACTTTATTAGATTTTAATAAAGATGCGATTCCCTGTGTTAGTTCAGTTACTACTTTATCTTTTCGCTGCATCATTGCAGAAAGATTCAACTTTACGCCTTCAACCTCAATCCCATGATCTTTAAACTGATGCTTAGCCTGCTCGAACATTTCGGATGATTGCAGTAATGCCTTAGATGGAATACAACCCACATTCAAACAGGTGCCACCTAAAGAGGATTTTCCTTTTTCATTAAGCCAATGATCAACACACGCCGTTTTTAAACCCAATTGCGCACAACGAATTGCCGCCACATATCCAGCAGGGCCGGCACCTATTACAACAACATCAAAATCCATTGCCATCTTAAACTCCCATTATCATACGAGCGGGGTCTTCAAGCACATCTTTTATTGCCACTAAAAACTGCACCGCTTCTGCTCCGTCAATAATTCGATGATCATAAGACAAAGCTAAATACATCATTGGCCGGGCGACAATTTCTCCGTCTTCCACTACAGCACGCGGCTGAATTTTGTGCATACCTAATATTCCGCTTTGTGGTGGATTAATGATGGGCGTGGACATCATTGAACCAAATACACCGCCATTAGTTAAAGAGAAAGTTCCGCCGGTCATATCTTCAATAGCCAGTTGATTAGTTTTAGCTTTATCAACATATTCAGATATATTTCTTTCTATATCAGCCAGGCTCATCTGATCGGCATTGCGTAATACAGGAACAACCAGGCCGCGAGGGGAAGCTATCGCAACACCCAAATCAAAAAAACCATGATATACAATATCGTTACCATCTATTGATGCATTAACCGCAGGAAAGCGTTTTAATGCCTCGATGCTTGCCTTAACAAAAAATGACATAAAGCCAAGTTTTACACCGTGCTTTTTCAAAAACAGATCTTTATACTTATTTCGTAAATCCATCACTGGCTGCATATTAACTTCATTAAATGTTGTCAATATGGCAGCATTTTGTTGTGCTTCCAAAAGCCTTTCTGCTACGCGCGCGCGTAAACGTGTCATAGGAACACGCTTTTCAATACGCTCTCCCGTTAATTCATTACCTGGCAGTGAATCAGTTTCCGGCTGTTTAGCCTTAACAATTTTTGAAATATTATTTATAGCGGATTTTTTATTTTCAATAAAACTAATTACATCTTCTTTAAGCACACGGCCTGACTTTCCACTGCCAACAATATCATCTGCATCCAGCTGGTTTTCTATTATCATTTTTTTGGCTGATGCCGTGATAACTCTATCAGCACTATCTGGAATTAATTCTAAAGTGTTAATTTTATTAGCTGCATCGTGTTTTGTTTCTTTTGCATTAAGCTCTTTTAATTCCGCCAGCAACTGCCCTGCATTTACAACTTCACCTTCAGCATGATGTATTTTTGAAACAACCCCGTTAATAGGCGAAGGCACTTCAAGTACTACTTTATCTGTTTCCAGATCCACAAGTGGCTCATCTCGTTTTACTGACTCACCTTCTTGCTTCCGCCAAACCACAACGGTTGCATCTGTTACCGATTCTGGTAAATCCGGTACATTAACTTCTACTGTCATGATATTTTCCTATTTATTCTTTTTCAGCATTACCAAACAATGCCTCTTTAACTAATTTTTTCTGTTGTTGCGCATGAATCTTGGCCGAACCAACTGCAGGTGCCGCGGAAGGCTCACGGCCAACATATTCAACCATGCAACGATGATCTAATTTAGCGGCAAATCGTGGCTCAAAATAATCCCACGCACCCTGATTTTTTGGCTCTTCCTGACACCAGACAAGCTCTTCTGCATTTGAATATTTATCCAGGGCAATATTAAGTGCCTCGGCAGGGAACGGGTATAATTCTTCTATACGTATAATCGCAACATTATTTACTACAGATTCTCTTCTTTGGATTAACAAATCATAGTACACCTTGCCACTACACATGATGACGCGTTTAATTGATTTTGCATCTAACTTATCAATTTCATCGATCACGCTTTTGAATTCACCCAGACAAATATCATCCAGTGTATTTACTGCCAACTTATGCCGTAATAAACTTTTCGGTGTCATTACAATTAATGGCTTGCGGTATTTTTTAAGCATTTGACGACGCAACATATGAAACATTTGCGCAGGCGTACTCGGCACACATACCTGAATATTATTTTGTGCGCATAATTGTAAATAGCGCTCTAACCGAGCGGATGAATGCTCTGCCCCCTGGCCTTCAAAACCATGTGGCAGCAACATAACCAGGCCACATAAACGACCCCATTTTTGCTCACCCGCCACTATAAACTGATCAATAACAACCTGCGCGCCGTTTGCGAAATCACCGAACTGCGCCTCCCATATAACTAAAGATTCTGGCTCTGCTGTTGCATAACCAAATTCAAAAGCCAACACCGCCACTTCAGATAATAACGAATCAATAACCAGAAAATTAGCCTGATCATCAGACATGTTTCTTAACGGGACATACGCACTACCATCTATCTGATTATGCCACACTGCATGTCTGTGAAAAAATGTACCTCGGCCGCAATCCTGTCCTGATAATCTAACGGCATAACCTTCTGTCACCAAACTGGCATATGCCAGCGTTTCCGCAAAGCCCCAGTCTAAATCCATTGCACCCACCGCCATTTTATGACGGTCTTGCATGATTTTTTCTACACGCGGCTGTAACTCAAAATCTGCAGGTCTCTTTTCCAGGCGATCACATAATAATCTCACCGTCTCCATATTAATGGCGGTTTCTGCAGTTACATCCTCACGTTGATTTTCATAGGGGCGCCAGTCAATATGGTGCGCATACAAGGAATTTTCATTCTCTAAAATACCAGGCACCACACAATAACCTGCATCTAAATTATCGCGATAGTCTTCCAATTCCTTTTCTGGAAACGCTGCAGAAATTGTTTTTTCAGTTTGTAATTTTTCTGCATAGATGGCACGAGTCGTTTTTAGAGCATTAATTTTTTTATACATCATCGGCTGTGTTGCAGATGGTTCATCGGCTTCATTGTGCCCATGCCTTCGATAACAGATTAAGTCGATAACCACATCTTTTTTGAATGCCATACGATAATCTAATGCAATTTGCGCGACCAACATGACTGCTTCCGGGTCATCTGCATTCACATGAAAAATGGGTGCATCCACCATTTTTGCGACATCGGTACAATAATGAGTGGAACGACTGTCCTCGATGTTGCTTGTAGTAAATCCAATTTGATTATTCACCACTATATGCAAACTTCCCTTAGTTGAATAACCACGCGACTGTGACATCTGCAATGTTTCCATTACTACACCCTGTCCAGCAAACGCCGCATCACCATGGATTTGTATCGGCAATACTTCAACACCCTCAGCATCACCGCGACGCTCTTGCCGAGCGCGCACCGTACCCTCAACAACGGGCGCCACAATTTCCAGATGCGATGGATTAAATGCCAGAACCAAATGCACATCGCCTTTTGTGGTTCGCATATCAGATGAAAAACCTAAGTGATATTTAACATCACCCATATATTCGCCATGCGATTTAGTGCCTTCAAATTCACTAAATAACTCTGCCGGTGTTTTACCCATTACATTTACCAGCATATTAAGGCGGCCACGATGCGCCATACCAATAACCGCTTCTTTCATCCCATGACTTGCGGCGCGCTGAATAATTTCATGGATTAATGGAATAAGCGTTTCACCACCTTCCAAAGAAAACCGTTTTTGACCAACATACTTTGTATGCAAATATTTTTCTAAACCTTCTGCAGCGGTTAATCGTTTTAGTAAGTTTTCTTTTTCCTGTAAATTAAGACTGGCTTTACCGCGAACGGTTTCTACACGCTGCTGAATCCAGCGTTTCTCACCGGTTTCGGTAATATGCATATACTCAACACCAATAGAGCCGCAATACGATTCCGAAATAATGCCATATATTTCTTCTAGTGTGGTTTCACTTGGCCCACATAAAGACCCCGTAGAAAACACTGTCTGTAAATCGGCGTCACTTAAATCATATTCGCCTAAAGCTAAATCGTCTACCGGCTTTGTATGTGTGCGCCCCAATGGGTCGACATCTGCTTTTTGATGTCCACGAAAACGATACGCATTTATTAGCTGTAAAACTTTTACCTGCTTACGTTCATGATCTAAAGCCGCGTTTGAAGCTGACTGAGCAGGTGGTAACTGCGTACCACTACGGTGTTCTGTTATACGCCGAAACTGCTCTCTAACATCTGAGTGTATAGAATCTTTTAGCGTGCCATTAACTCGCGGCAAAGTACCGAAGTATTCTCTCCAGTTCGTATCTACATCATTTGGATTATGTAAATAGGTTTCATATAACCCCTCCAGCCATGCAGCACTCCCTGCATCTAACATAGAGTTGTCCCATAATTCTTGCATTGTGGATTTGTTTTTTTCGTTCATATTTTTCTAACTAAGGGACAACCAAATTGTGATTAATTTTTTTGCTAAAATAGTTGTTATAGTTATAGCCTATAACGACTTACATAACAGCTATTACAGGCCTAACAATAACTTAAGATCATTATTTTCTAGCAGCTGTTGAAGCGGCTGAAATTTAGCCGAAGGCAATTCATCAATATTGAACCAGCTCCACTCCACTTGATCATCTGCATAGAGAGAAGAATTAATGACTTTAAACTCTCTGGCAATGACATACAAAGAAACGCTATGCTGAACAGGTGATTGAAATATATTATTTGTAAATGGCCCTTGTTCAATATCATCAATCTGAATGCCTGCCTTTTGTAGGCAACAGCGTTGAGCCGCTGCGCAAAGCGTTTCATTCGTACGTATAAACCCACCCGGACATTGCCAGCCTTCAAACTTACTATCCCTGATTCTTCGCCCCAACAGCAACTTACCGTTATCAACAAGCAGAACTGCTACCGCCGCTAAAACACCATTTCCCATAACAGATTACTTTTATTGCAGATTTATTTTTAAAAATATAGCTCGCCTGGAACCACTAAAGGCCATATTTCGATTTATTAAGCGCCAGGTGCAGTAGCCCGGCAACACTAATGGCATCCGTAATTTCGCCATTCTGTGCCATCTCGACCGCCTCATCCAGAGACAGTTTTTTTAGCTGAATATCTTTTTCTGTATCTTCTAGCTGCTGCTTGCCTTTACTCAAGGCAGTCGCCAAATAGACAAATGCCTTTTCATCGGTAATCGAGTTGGATACGTGCAGATGAAGCAACTCAATAAGCTCTCCCGCAACCAGACCCGTTTCTTCTTCCAGCTCACGCAGTGCGGTTTTTTGTGTATCTTCTTTTTTGGGAGAACCACCCATGGGGATTTCCCATGACCATTCATTTAGGGTGTAACGATACTGCCCCACCAACCATGTATTGCCATCTTCATCAACCGGAATAATTCCAACCGCCTGATTTTTAAAACTTACTTTGCCATAAATCCCTGCCGTACCTCCGGGATTAATCACCTGATGCTCTTCGACTTTTATCCAGTCATTGTTGTATACCGGATGAGTACTTAGTGTTTTCCAGGGGTTTTCTTTGGGGGCATTCATTTTAACTATTCCTGTTCTTCTTCGGTTTCAATGGCAATTACCTGACTGCATATCCTCAAAAGCGCCTTTTAGATAAGATTAGATTTCTTCCATATAAGACACCAATGCAACCCTGCCTTTTTTGTCATACTCAATTCAATACACTATATCAAAATAGATCAATTAAATAATCACTGACATTTATTATAAAGAACAAAAAAGCCTATGCAGATGAATATCTGAACGAAGCGGCGTGAAACCAGGCAAAGTTAATGGGATATCCAGCAAACACTCTATAGAGTGAGTGAGTCACTCAACTGATTAAGAATGCATACAATTATGCCGAGAATAAGCGAAAGCTGCTCTACTTTGAATATATTCTTTGATTATTTAGGCCGTTTGCGCTTAGGCCTTGTTTGATAATTTGCCACACTGGGCATAATAAGGTTGTAAGGAATATCTTCTATAGAACCATACAACTCTATAGATTGTTCCATTAAGCCCGCTATATCTTCTACTTCCTGCTCACCCCCATCACCCAACAAAAGCTGCTGCACGCCTAGCATGCCTCCATTTTGCACTTTGATTTCTTTATTGTGCGGCAGAGGACCCTCTATATTAATTTTAAAGATAAAACGGGTTTGCTTACGCAGGTGATTTAAAAATCCCACGCATTGCTGCTGCTTCACGCTATCAGTACAGCCGACTCCGTGACGATCCGCCAGGCGGAACATATGCTGATACGAACACTTGCATTTTAGGGACAATATGCCCTTTTCAAAGGCACAGGGCGCAGTATTGATCCGCTCATAGGCCTGTCTGTAGCTATCTTCATCCATTTATATTATTTTTCGTGTTCCATAACGATCTGCTTTTCACGCGCTTCCATGAGCATCTCTTCGGCAGCCAACTGGTTTTCTGCAAAAAATACTTTGATTTCCGCATTATCGCCTTCAATCTGCTTCGCACGGGTCTCGCGCGCGAAAACCTTGGCCTCTTTAAACTTTTCGAAGGTCGTCAATAGCTCCAGCTGCTTCAATATAGCTAGCTCAGCAGTTTCAACTTTAAATACATAATAAGGCATAACAACTCACAATAACTTAGTAGTTTGGTCGGGTATTATAACAAATACTAATATTCGGGTAAATTACTCAATGTAACAGGGTATAATTCTACCATCGAAGCTTAGCAATCTGGCTTCACCAATTTTAAGCAATAAGTAAATGGTACCCCTATGGACGCTGATTTAAAAAAAGAACTCGATGTATTGGTCGCTCTACGTAAAGTAATCTCTGGCGTAGTCCGCGAGATAACTCCAGACCCTGGCATGCGCCACCCACTTAGCGAAAAAACGATAGAAGACGTTCGTCAGGGTTTCATCCTGATTGCCGCTCGCGAGAAAGAAATCACCGAGGCTATGGGTAAACCTAGCCTGCACCGCCCCATGTATAAAGGTGACACACCCAAAAAAAATGTCGTGAAACTGCATGGATTAAAGTCCGAAAAAGACGACAAGTAAATATATTCAGGGAGATTTAATTTTAAACAGTCTTCCGTGCATAAAAAAGCCGATCTAATAAATCGGCTTTTTTATATATCATTTTAAGCAAACTTAAATGATTAGTTCATCGGCAACTTACTGCGCAACTCATCACGATCAAACCACCAACGACCATTCGCAATAGCATCCACTACTGTGCCCATACGAGGCAAAAATTTAGCCGGGTCTGTTAGCTCCATTTTTTCTAACCAGAACTCTAGCTTCTCCTGACTATTCACATTCGAATGACGCTGTGCCACTTTTGCGATTATATTGGTTGTTAGGAAAGCCAGACTATCATGCTTGTCTTCATCTGCACGAACACCCACTATATAGTGAGCGGTCGCAGCCGCCACCGCGGCACCATCTGAATCATTCGGTGTTTCGTCAACAATACAATTCATCATGTTAATTGTATATTCTGGAGCAACCGGATAAGTCACCGACAACCAGACGCCATGCGCCAAAGCGAGTATTGAAGCCGGTTGCTCGGTTTGATACATAATATCGCAGGCCTCAATCGCGCTGGTCCAGTCTTGCGCATCAACAAACGCATCGAACGCAGCTCTTGCCTCATTCCACGCCTGCTCATTTTTCTCTAATCCCAATAATGCATTGGCAATATCCAGCTTCACCTTAGCAACATCCGCAGGGTTTGCATCACGTGAAAACAGGGTTAACTCGTATTGCGAGTTTTTTAACTGCTCTTCTAAAAAGGCCGCTGCCTCAGCATCTGTAGATGCCTCCAATATGCCTTGTTCTGGTCTTAATCCTGGGTCTTTCATCATGCTTTATCCTAGGCCAAGTTCAGGCCAAATCTATGCCGAACCTAAGGTTTCGGGCTTGTTTACAATTTAACCGATAGATGGGGATTTTTAGCGTTTTTTCCACCCCTATCGGCTTATTAAGTTTACGCCATCAGCTCAGCCGACACTCATCGGTGCAATCAATAACATTTCCTGCAGGCGTTGCCGTGCCTCTTGCACTCGCTGATGAGTGGCTTTACCACTGGATTCTAAATTGGTTATCAGCTCAGCGGCCTGCTCAACTATTTGTTGTTGTTGCTCAACATCAAATAGTTGAAATGCCAATGCGACAGTTTCCGCCTTTTCGCTCAATAAACTGGGCACCAGTAAGCTCTCTGCTACAGGGCTTTCTGGTGCCAGCATATCTGCAATAAATGGGAACTCCATTAATGCAAAATGCGCTTGCCTGGCCTCTTCTTCCATTTCTAATTTTGAGATGCCCTGCGTATCGTTACCCACTGCTTTCCACATACTTTGCATCATCAGGCCAACTAAACGCTTAATCATCTTGCGGACTTCTGCCTGCTCTCCGCCAAGCCCCGAGCACATTTCATAGGCCTTATCCAGCGATTCCTTAAGCTTCAGCACATCATCTGCATCGGCACTGGGCTTGAGATCCATCACTTGCTGTACTAACTCACGAAAGAAATTTACAAATGCTTCTACTTCTTCGGCGTCCTGCTTGCGTGCTTCTTGAATATCAAATGATTCAATCTTCACTTCGCCAAATAGTGGATTATTGTATTGCCGCTTGAGCATGCGCTCTACACGCCCTGCTTTTGCGGAAAATAAAGTATCAATACTCATACTGATTGCTCCAGCGCCTGGTCCAGGGCCAGACTTAAATCGGCCTCATTTATAGGAAATTCAATTGTCGCAAATACATCAAATACCGCCAACAGGCGCTCTAGCTGAGTACGTTGCTCTTTCTCATAAAAAACAATGACTTTACAGTTGGGAATACGCTGCACCGTTGCCATTAAGGTCTCTAAACTGCTCGTGCGATCACGAAAATCAGATTGGAAATTAAACTCTGCCACTACGACGGCAGGGGTAATTTTTTTCAGCAATTTTGTCGCCTTACGCATACTCTCTGCCTGCTCAATAACAAAGTTTTTTTGCTGATATAGCGCAGAGAAATTAGGGTAACCGCCCAATTCGACGATAGAGAGTAAGAGAGAAGACACTGACAAAACAACCCAAAATATATTAAATCCGCGGCGATTATACCATACTAATTTAGTCGGGTATTCCCCAGATAAGCGCGTAATTTATCGCTTTGACTCATTATTTAACAGCTTGCTAAGAATCAGCACGCCTTGTGCGGTGGCATGAAAAGAACTCTTTTCCTTACCTATTGATATAACTTTTGATGAAAACCCAAGTGATTTTTCATCTGATATGGGCACCAGAGAGACAAAATCACCCCAGCCTCCATCGGCTAGCTGATGATCTATAACCTGTTGAATCCAGACGGGTTTTACCTCATTTGATGCACCCGTGATCAAGAGCATTAAAACACGCTGCAAATACACATCGACCACGCGAATATCCAATATCAATTGCAGCTTAATATCACTCTGTAATGACCTGGTCACTGCAGAAATATTCGGTAACAAGTCACAATGCTTAGTCGATAGGAAGTTAATACCCATCAGCTGGTGTGTGGTGCAGGCAGGGCGATAGATATAACCAGGCTGATGACAAAAATCGGCCTGATTCTGCTGCTCAACAACGTGTATCTCGCTTGCTATATCCGCCGCGCAATTTAAGGCATATATAAAGTGCTGATTATAATAAGGCAGGCCATTGACTGAATACGCATCAAGATAGCTGCGTGGAGCCGCACCAAATAGTGGGCCCCAGACACCCTGCTGTATTCGGGGATACGTCTGCTTATAACGGGCCAATAATTCACTGATTCGATCATCATGCGAAAGCGCATCTGCCTCGTACAACATCCACCAGAGCATGGGATTTGCTTGCTGTAACAGCGCTGTTTCATTGTTTAGTAGCCACTGTACAGAACGCTCTAATCGCTGCTGCACAAGCTCGGTTGCTGGCCGGGGAAGGTTACGGTTGTTTTGATAGACGCCTGTTATGTAAGCAATTAGCGGTATCAATATGATCAACATAACTAGATAAAGAAGTTTTTTAAGCATTTTTGATTAATTATTTTAAATGACTGACCACTATATAGCTGGAAGCTTATTTATCAAGCTTTAAGCCGTTTAAAAATACATCAAACAGCTGCAATACCATGCCTTTCAGTACGATAGGACATTCCGACCAGCTCTCCGTATTCGCCAGAGGTCGGAGTTTGCCCGAAGACACCATCATGGCGATACCTTGAATCATCGACATCGCGCTAAGCGATAACTTCATCTCATCACCCTGCACAAACACCCTTTGCTGCTGGCCACTTTTAATAATTCGTACCAGACTTTGAATTGCATCATCTGCCGCCTGCTTTAATGCGGCACTAGCCTCTATTGGCTGCAAGAAGCCGCCAAACATCAATTGGTATAAATTAGGCTGCTCGGCCGCCACCAACACAATATGCATCGCACTTTCAAATAACTGGGTTTCAGGATCATGCGCGAACTCAAGCTCCAGGCGCGTATTTTTTGCCGTTAGTTTGCGAAAACCCTCTTCCGCAATCGCCTCCAGCAACTCATGCTTATTGCGGAAATGTCGATACGGCGCATTGTGGCCAACACCGATAGTGCGCGCTATCTCTCGCAAACTAATACTCGCCACACCCTTTTCATTCAGCATATCGGCACCAATGCTGACTAATGAATTTCGCAGGTCACCGTGATGGTAACTGGTTTGCTGCATACCCAATAACCCCAATACTTATTTGACAAGCAGCTATTATATCATTAAATTATCCCATGTGGACATTGCCCACATGGGATGCCTTCACGCAAAACATCCCGTATCAAATAAACATCTACCTGGGAGGTAGAGATAATGACCAACGATCTTATTAAGCGTATATGTGACGCACATGGCGGACTAGAACGTTGGAAATTAGTTGAGTCAGTTGAGCTTCGACTGGATATTTTTGGCCCCATTCTTATCACTAAATTTAAATCACCCTGGCTATCAAATATCACCGCCAATGTATTTACAGACAAACCCTATGTAAGCATTCATAACTTCCCTGAAGAAGGCCACACCGGGATTTTTGATGGTTTTCAGGTTTATATATACAACGCCAATGACAAGATATATTGCGAACGCAATTACAGTAATCCACACCAGTTAAACAGCAAGCCGCGGCTGCACTGGGATCACATGGATCTGGTTTACTTTCTCGGACATGCTTTATGGGGCTACAGCTGCAGCCCTTATATATTTACCGACAAAAGCTTTGATGTTGAACAGGGTAAAGACGTAAGAAACTTCAATGGCAATATTTTAAGCACATTGCATGTTCGCTATCCAGATCATATTCCCGCACACAGTAAGAAACAGGTGTTTTATTTTGACCAGAAGGGCCTGTTATGTCGCAATGATTATACTGCCGACGCCATCAGTCCCCTCACCATAGGCAGCCACTTCTGCACAGAGCATAAAAAATTCGAAGGGCTTATTTTTCCAACACATCGCACCGTTTTCCCACGCCTCTGGAATGGCACCGCATTAAAACCATTTAAAATAATGGATGGACGATTTAGAGATATTCTTATTAATTGGCGGCAACGACCAAATTTGATCTAGAACCTGTCAGGCACTTAACTTTAACGCCCATAACAACGCTGACAGCCCTTGTTATGCTATGTTAAGCTCTGCTGAAATACAGCCAACATTAGCAAAAGTAATCATGAGCACAACCATTAAACGCCTTTGTATCATCTGGTTTATTTCTCAATTGAGCGCCTGCTCTATTGCAGAACTATCCGTTAAAGCCTCAATGCCAATGATTGACGGCGGCATGCAAGCCATTAAGCGTGAAACCGATTTACAACTCGCCGAAGATGCCATGCCCGCTAATATCGAACTCATGGAAGGCATGTTAATTAATGCGCCGAATAACACCAAACTTAGAAATTATGCAGCCCAGGCCTACTATGGCTATGCCTATGGTTTTATAGAAGATGTAAATAAAAAACGCGCAAGCAACTTTTATCAACGCGGCCTTAATCATGCTCTATATAATTTGCACAATGAAGGCATTACCCAGAAAATTCTCAAAGGTAATTTAACTAGCTTACAAACAAAACTAAATGACCTCGGTAAAGACGAAGTTGCTACACTTTTTTGGGCAGCATCCAACTGGGCCAAATGGATCGATCACAATAGAAACAGCACAACAGCGATAGCCGACTTACCGAGGGCTGCGATGTTAATGCAACGCGTCATTGAATTAGATGAAACCTTTTTTATGGCCGGGCCACATATATTTTTCGGTGTCTATTATGGCAGCCGTTCACCCATGCTTGGTGGAAACTTTACATTGTCAGAACAACATTTCAATACCGCCAGAAAGTTAAATAATAATCAATTACTCATGGTTGATTTACTCCAGGCAGAATATCTCGATCGGCAAAAATTTGATCAGCAAGCTTTTCACAGTCGCCTCAACAAAATTATAAATACCGATAAAATACACACTGATGATATGGCACTGATTAACAATATTGCCAAAAGAAAAGCCAAAATTCTGCTTTCAAAGGAATCAGTATGGTTTTAAAAATCAGCGCTTTTATAAGTAAATTACTCTTAATCTACTTTATCTGTTCAATAGCCTATGCCGAAAAAACCTATACGCTTAAATTCGCCACCTTAATTCCATCCGATACCGCATGGGTAAATAGCATTCAAAAATGGTCTGATGAATTAAAAGCCAAAAGCAACAATAGATTACAATTAAAAATTTACCCCGGTGGCGTCATGGGAGATGAACCGGATGTTTTACGCAAAATTCGTAGCCAGCAACTTCACGGCGCTTTTTTCACTGGCTATGGCATCGGACGTATCTACCCTCCCGCGCGCGTATTGGAAATGCCTTTCCTGTTTAAAAACACCGATGAATCAGATTATGTTCGCCAGCGTATAATGCCCAGCATTGAAGAAGGCTTTAGAGAAAAGGGATACGAACTAGTCGGCTGGCCTGAAGTTGGCTTTTTACACTTCTTTTCAAAAAATCCAATTAATTCCTTAACCGACTTACGCGCTAGCCGCGTTTGGTTATGGCAAAGCGATCCGTTAGGCGAAGCTTTTGCCTCTGCAGCTGGTGTATCACCTGTGCCACTTTCCATTATGGATGTTTACACGCAATTATCAGCCCAACACGGTAGTATCGACACGGTGTATAACTCACCGTTTGGTGCTCTGGCGATGCAATGGCACACCAAATTAAAATTTGCCACAAATGTACCAATGACGAATGCTATTGGCGGCCTGGTTATTAGCCAGAAATTTTTTACTAATCTACCCAAAGATTTACAAAAATTATTACGCGAAACCGGCAAAAAAATATCTGCAGAAATCAATCTAGATGCGCGCCGCGACAACAAAAAAAGCATTGAACTTTTAAAACAAAGCGGCATCGTATTTGGCTGGGACTGGACGCAAGAAGAGAAAAAACAGATGTTAGAGATTCGTAATCAAGCAGCAGATATTCTCAATCAGTCTGGATATATACCGCAAAAATACTTCACTCAGGTCAAAGATATTCTTGCTGAATACCATCAGCAAGCACTACAAAATTAACATGCCGTCAGCAATGTTTAAATTTCTTTTAAGGCTAAAAGAAAAATTAATTTCCATCGAAAAGTTACTTGCTGCAAGCTGCCTTCTGGCGTTACTTGCTCTGTCTTTATCTCAGGTAATAATGCGCAACCTGTTTGAAATCGGCTTTTCTGATATAGATACAATTACAAGACACCTTGTACTCTTTGTTACTTTTATGGGTGCAGCTCTGGTATCCGAAGGTAATCAACACATCAAAATCGACTGCGTCACCGCCGTCATCAATGACACAAAAAAACAAAAGCTAAAAATGCCTCTCTTACTAATTAGCTCTATTGTTTGCGGTATTTTTTTCTGGTACGCCTTGCTATTTTGGTTAGATGAAAAATCTTACGCACAGGACAATGAGCAGCTGGCCCTCTATCTTGCACTAATACTGCCTTTTGGATTTTTTATTTTAAGCCTGCACTTCTTGCTACTTAGCATTACTCAATCATCATCAGAGCAGACTTCATGATTGGAGTTCTGTTTTTATTAATTGCACTCGCATTATTAGGCTTGCCGCTTTTTATTGCCCTGGCTGCCGGTGGCCTTTATGCAAGCATTATGTCTGGCCTCGATCCAAGCGGGCTGATAATTGAACTCTACCGCCTTGCCAATCAGCCCAATTTAATCACTATCCCATTATTTACATTTGCCGGCATGACAATGGCTGCTGGTGGCAGCCCAGGACGATTAATTAAGCTTTTCAACGCTATGCTTGGCTGGATGCCTGGCGGACTCGCGATGGCCGCGATTGTTTCATGCGCATTTTTTACTGCCTTTACGGGCGCCTCTGGCGTCACTATCATTGCACTTGGCGGCTTGCTATATCCGCTTTTTATTCAGTCTAACTATTCAGAAAAGTTTTCTATAGGCCTGCTCACCTCATCTGGCTCACTGGGTTTACTCTTTCCTCCGAGTCTGGCGATTCTTTTATACGGCATCGTTTCTGGCACTAACATTGATGAGTTATTTTTAGCCGGTATTGTTCCCGGACTTATTTTACTCATTTTACTTGCTTTATATAGTTATAAATCTGCACTGGCATGGCATACACCATCGCATCCATTTTCATTTAAAACATTATTATCGGCAACCAGAGAAGGCATGTGGGATATTTTGTTACCTGTACTGGTAATGATTGGAATATTTGGTGGCTATGTAACCGTTAGCGAGGCCGCCGCAGTAACTGCCACTTACGCATTATTTATTGAAAGCGTCATTTACAAAGAAATAAAATTAACAACAGATTTGCCAAAGGTTTTGGTAGATACCGCAAAACTAGTTGGTAGCATTCTTATTATATTAGGTGTTGCCATGGGCTTAACCAATATACTAATTGACAGCCAACTACCATCCAGGCTACTTGGTTTTACTGAAAATTATATTCATAGCCAATTACAATTTTTACTCGCCCTTAACGTATTTTTATTATTGATAGGCGCGATGATGGATATTTTTTCTGCCATCGTTGTCGTAGTGCCACTCATTATGCCACTGGCTAATCGCTATCAGGTGGATCCCGTTCACCTGGGTATTATCTTTTTAGCCAATCTTGAAATAGGCTACATGACCCCACCAGTTGGAATCAACTTATTCATTGCATCGCAACGCTTTGGAAAAAGTATTCTTACCTTATTTCAATCGGCCATGCCATTTCTTCTAATCATGCTTCTTTGGCTACTTATGATATCCTATATTCCTAGCTTAACTCTGTGGTGGAAATAATATGTCTGGGAAATTAACAGGGTCGAAATCTATAGCCGATTTTAATAATAAGCCTGTAACAATGAGCCAGCTGTTTTTATTTTGATATTAAGTCATTAAATGCTAATCAACTAAAACGCTTTACCGGCCAGATGGCCAAAAGAATTTTGAGAAGATAAACAATAAACGTAAATTTATTTAAACATTATATAAAAGTGAACATATTATGAGTTGGTGGGGAAAAGTAATTGGCGGTGGTTTTGGTTTTATGTTTGGCGGGCCTTTGGGTGCATTGGCTGGTATGGCAATGGGTCACCAGTTTGATAAAGGGCTTAATATCACTGAGTTAGAATCCGGCAACACAGAACGCGTACAACTTGCCTTTTTTACAGCAACATTTTCTGTGATGGGCTATCTTGCGAAAGCCGATGGTCAGGTATCTAAAAGTGAAATTCAAATGGCCCGACATATTATGGGACAGATGAATTTAAACTCTGATCAACGTAAGGCGGCTATTGAGCTTTTTAACAGGGGCAAACAGGATGATTTTGAACTCGACGCAATACTGCTTCAGTTCAAGCAGGAATGTCATCGCCGTACTAATTTATTACAAATGTTTCTGGAAATTTTAATCGCCACTGCATTTGCCGATAATTCATTTGATAATGCTGAGCGTACTGCACTTAAGCACATAGCAAATAGTATTGGTTTTAATGCGCAACAACTTGACCATTTAATTAGTATGGTGACTGCGCAGCAGCAGTCACAGACACAAACAGCCAAACCCAGTATTGATAATGCCTACGCCATCTTAGGTGTAACAAAAAATGTAACCGATAGCGATCTTAAAAAAGCTTATCGTCGCCTAATGAGCCAGCACCACCCTGATAAACTGGTCTCCAAGGGATTACCAGAGGAAATGATTAAACTCGCCAATGAAAAAACTGGCGAAATAAAAACAGCCTATGAGCAAATAAAAAACAGCCGAAAATAATAAAACCTGTTTCCCAGCTTTTAGGTGACAGGCTCAGGCGTTCGAATTACTATATTAAAAAACATAACTGGTAAAAATGATGGATATTCCTGGCCCATTTACAATTGTAATGAACGATAACAGTGAAACAGGTTTGCGTGAACTGCACCTTGGTTTTAAACCTGAGTTTCAACAGCTGCAAAAGGCTGAGCGACTTACAGTACTCAAAGATTATTTAAGCGTATTACACAATGATATCGCGAACGAGACAGATCCTGATAATCAGCAGGGAATGATAACGATTGCAGAAATTGCGCAAGAACTTTACCCGCATATTGAATCTAATGAGATCCCGTTAGAGGAAACCGTAGTGATTGAGATTGGGAACTAGCCAGTCTTCTCCCTTTGATGAGCTGCCAGGCTAAAATAATTTCAATAATACCTCTTTGGCTTTATTTATTTGCACCGCAAGGTAATCAGTACCACCACGATCAGGGTGTAACTTCTGCATGAGACGTTTGTACGCTTTGATAATCTCTGATTTTGTAGCTGATACGGATACACCAAGAATATCTCTGGCCTGCTGCTCCGTCATAACCGATGTATTTCCGCTATAATGAGACCCCGTTTCTCCTTCGGGCTTCCAACCAGGATGCATTCTTTGCATATAAGCAATTAGAAGCCCCGCAGATTCAGCGTCCTGCTGCTGACACTCCTGCAGCAACTCACAAAGCTGTACTATTGTCATAAGCTGCAATTTTTCGCCCTTATAACTGCCCTCTAGCACCTCTCCCTGCAACTCACCACTCAACAAATTAATTTGCAAACTTAAAAAACGTGTTTGCATACTAGACTGTTTATTTTGTTGATAACGCCTGAAATAGGGCGAAAGAGTCGGCCCAAAGCTCATTGCAAATCGTATGATGCGCGGCACTAGAGGCAGTAAAGCACCAATCGCAGCCGCTATCCAGTTAAGACGCCCTGTCGCCGCCAATACCAATAAAAGAAGAAACAATGCGGCCAATATAAGTTTTCTAGATAACTGTTTTTTAGCTTCTTTATGCAGACGCTTAAAACGGTATATCGCATAGACAGCCACGCAGAGAAGCAATAGTACAATAATAAATCGGGGCAATCGAGTCTCCTAATTATGTATTCTCATGATTGTTTTAAGCCTTACAAACATTTGTACTCCGGCAGAAAATAGTACTCATAATCCACTGAATTCTCTAGTATTTTGCTACTTATTAAATAATTAGCCTATGATTAGAACTGAATACTATAACAACTCAAGAAAAGTCGTTGCAGGCCGATACCCATACTAAACCCCTAATGCTTGTCTCAGAACATGCTTAGCGGGTAACAAAAGAATAACATTAATACTTCAGGGTTTACTAATGAACAAACTTTCGCTTAGACACCAGGTATGGGCAGGATTTGCCATCATGCTGATACTTATTTCAATTACTTCAGCAACCTCTATTTTCAACCTAAACAACCTCAACGACCAGGCAAAGAAAATTATTGATGAAGCTCAGCCGACAATGGTTGATGCATTGAATATACGCGCTGGGCTTAATAATACGGCGAAGAACATCAATGCCTATATCGTCAGCCAACAATCGTCTGATAAAGAAGAAATCGCAAACAGTATTGAACAATTGAATGATTATTTTAATCGCTTCATTCAACGTCCGAACATTATTAACGACACAGAACTTCTGCAGATTACCAATGAGATTAGTGCTTCTTTTGATCAGTTCAAAGTATTAGCTACCCAAGTTGAATACCTCGTCGAAAATCCGGTTGAAAACTTCCCTGCCTTGAAAATAGCTGAATCACAATTAAACCCATTATCACAGTCCGTCCTAACTTCATTGAATAACGCACTCCTGTCCGAACTAGACGAAGACAATAACGCAGAAAGAAAGGCGTTATTATATGAATTAGCAAATTTGCGTTACAGCTGGATGAACATTATTACCTCTAATCGTACATTTCTCGCCAACCCCACTATGCAAACGCATGAAAAAATTAAATCGTATATTATATTATTTAACAAACAACTAAAAACAATCCAGAAAAGATCCAAAATATTTACATTTGAGCAACAGGAAGCTGTGCCAAATATTACACGAAATACAATTTCACATTTTAAATATTTGAATCAAATATCTAACCTATACACTTCAAAAAACTGGAGAAAAGACCAGGGCCTTCTAAAAGATGAAATTAAGCCTTTAATTGAAAGTATTTCAGGCAAACTAAACCTTATAGTAAGCCGCCAGCAAGATACTAGTGAAAGCCTGTCCAGAAACCTACTCGAACAAATAAGTAATTCTATCTTTATCACGCTGTCAATTTTGGCATTTGCCATCTTTGCAGGCATAACTATAGGCTGGTCGAATACAAAACAAATACGTACTATTGTGGTAGAAATATCAAACAGCCTTAAACATCTATCACAAGGTGAATTTAACTTTTCACTGAATGAAAATAGAAAAGGTGAAGTAGGAAGAATCGCATTAATTATAAATGCTTTTTCAAAACAACTAGAAAGCATGATTACTGAGTTAACGCAATCTGTCGACAACCTACAGAATACATCTGTAGAAATGTCTTCTATTGTTTCTGAAACATCCGACAATATTCTTCTTCAACATAGAGAAACTGAAATGGTTGCAACCGCTGTTGAAGAGATGACAGCAACCGCTCAGGAAGTCGCAAGAAGCGCCTCAACCGCTGCAACTGCAGCTCGTCATGCCAGCGAACTCACAACATCCGGCGCTTTAATTTCTACAGAAGCCATGGGTGGAATCAGCCATTTAGTCAGTGATCTAAATAATGCATCCGAGGTCGTTCAAACACTACGCGATGAATCCAACAATATCAGCATAGTATTAGATGTGATTCGTGACATTTCAGAACAAACCAATTTACTTGCGTTAAATGCAGCAATTGAAGCTGCTCGTGCCGGTGAACAGGGTCGAGGCTTTGCTGTTGTAGCTGACGAAGTTCGCACATTGGCAAGCAGAACACAGGAATCGACTGATAACATACGCAACAAAATTGAAGAGTTACAACATGGTGCAAGCAATGCGGTATCAGTAATGGAGAATGCCATTACTGAAGCCAATAAGAATAATGATCAGGTAGAAAATGTTGCTGAATCGCTGGGTGAAATTGCCGGAGAAATTCAAAGCATCAACAGTCAACTAGACCAGATCGCAGCCGCCTCAGAACAACAAAGCTCAACCTCTGAAGAAATCAGTCGTAATGTTGTTTCAATTAGTATGCTGGCTGAAAAGACAGTTCAGGGGACCACGCAAGCCAAGTCAACTGAGGATAGCCTGGCCATGGTTATTCAAAGCATAAAAAATGTAATTTCCAAATTTAAATCTTAACTACTTATTAGTGTTATAAATGATTATAACTTTCTGACCCGGATAAATTAAATCCGGGTCTTTAATTTTGCTTAACTTTGCTAGCTCAGGATATCTCCACGGGTCATTCACATACCTTTTAGATATATGCCACAAGGTATCACCCTCAACAACAATATGTACGTTTTTATACGTTTTTACAGGCTTTTCTTCCACAACTAATTTTTTATCTGCAGCCGATTCATATGAACTTTCACTATCAATAACAGTATCAGAGTTTATATTTTCGACAGGTCCTTCTAGCTGCGCATCCGCATCAGTTTCATTATTTAACTTAACATCATCTTCTTTAAATGCTGAAGAATTATATTCTTCCTCATATACAAAATCGATGGTAACATCAGCAATAGAATCTTCCTTCAAATCCGATTCGCTTTCAGCCGACTTGACGACATCTAGTACAGCATCACCCCTTTCATCTTCATAATCATTAATAACAATCACAATCCCTTCGTTGGTTTTTGTTATATCAACTTTATCACTGCTGTAACTCGCTATTTCTTTTGGCTCAATCGAAAGACTTTCCTCAATTGAAATTCGACTTATAGCCAGATCATTGAGACGAGCATCAGGAGAGTCATCTAACTTGCTATCAATGAGACCTGAAAAATAAATAAAATATACTGACGTCGCTAAAAAACCAATCGTCAATATTGAAACCCACAATATATCTCTATTAGACTCTTTAACTACGGGTGAATTGTTCTTATAATTATCATGATTCTCAGAAAAACTATCTACTGTCAAACTATCCTCACGACCAATACTTATAGTCTCATCCCTTATTTTATAATCTTTATCAATCGGCCCGGCATTCACTACTGGTAGTGATGCAGTGCTTTCAGTATTTTTATTTTGAGTTGTGTTTAAATGTTTTAATGGCTTACTCTCAATAATCTCAGGATGCCTGTTTGAGCTGTGCGGAGGCGCCTTTACAACACTACTTTCTTTCCTGTTTTTATTTGTATCATTTATCGTCGGTTCCTTACTAACATAGTGATCAAATGACTCAGGTGAATTTTTAGTCTCGTTTTTAACGGCAGGAATGTCAGCTGACACTTTATCTTTAAATTCTTTGTTGTCTTTAGGCTGAGAAACCGTTTCTTTTTTATGCTCGTTTATTTTTTTTGTTTCGCGTTTAGCTTCTGCCGATTTAATACTTTCAATATGAGAACGCAAATAGCCTGTCGTTTTGAATTTATCTAAATTCTCAAGGTCTGCGTATAACCTTATCCCTTCGTCACGAATCAATGCCCTGCTGAAAACCTCTCTTGGCACAAGTGCTGGCAATTGACTCCAGCCTTTTTCTGGAAATGCAATAACATCTTCAATTTCATCTACCCAAAAACCTGCATATCCACCGGTTACTTCTGAAATTATAATTCGCCCGGGCGATTTTCTATCCGCAGTATCCACACCAAATCTGACACGTAAGTCGACAACACGAACCATACCATGCATAGATTTAAATACGCCCGGCTCAGCATTATTTGTACCCGGAAATTTATTTAGGCTTGGTGGAATAGTAATGGATTCAACTGGCATAGTAGGCGAACAGACCAGCACAGGCCCAACCTTATAAAGCACCAATGCATTAGAATTTTGAAGACTATCTATTGACACTTTTATTCCAGATAGCGTTCTTGCCATTTAGTGTATAGCTGCCAGGTATATTCAGTGTATTCTTCCTTTGTCTTAAATTGGGCAGGATCAATTGCATCAAAAACATAATAATTAGCTGTGCTATTTTCAGTATTTAAAAAATGATATATTTTATCTAAAAGCGTATGCGGATCACGCCATTCAAAATCGTCCTGTGCCTCATAATGTAAAAATACGGGCAATATTGGCACCCCTGTTTTCATAGAAACATCAAAAGCGCCATATCGAAATGATTCAAAAATGCGTTTACCTTTACATCCACCTTCAGGATATAAGGCTATATTTTTTCCCTTTCCCACTTCTTCGGCAATCGTCTGTGCAGCCTGGCTCCTGGATTCTTTGGACTCTCTCTTTACATATAGATTTCCAGCGGCCGTTGAAATTCGACCGACAATCCACCATTTCTTAACTTCCATTTTTGCTAGCGAGTACACTTCAAATAATGCCGGTATACCTATATCTTCAAAGGCTGATGGATGATTTGCGATCAGAATATATTGCCCAGGTATCTTATGCGAGTTTTTCTGATGCAGCTTTAAATTCACATCAAGCGCCCTGACAAAGGCCTTACACCACACTCTATATAACCTGAAGTACCAATAACGGCGTATCCGAGATGGTAACCACGCTAATAAATATAAAATCAGGGTCAATAACAGCATATCGGCCCAAAGCGCACTTAGCTTTAATATTCTTGCTGAGTAATAAAACACGATTGCTCCTAATGACATTATCCAATTAAATAACCATAAAATTATAGTTCACGCAGCTTTTATTTGATTTATAGAGCTTCAATTGTTATTTTGCATCATCTTAAACAGAATACCCCCAAAATGACCCGCCAATTATTAGTTAATATTTTACTTCTCATATGTTCCATCGCACTTTCTGGCTGTAGCACACTTGACCACAAGCCTGCTGCTAATGACCCACTAGAAAGCTACAACCGCAATATGTTCGAATTTAATGATGGTGTTGATAAATACGTTTTTAAACCGGTAGCACAGGGATACGATGCCATTACACCTAACTTTGTACAAAAGGGCATCAGTAACTTTTTCAGTAATCTGGATGACTTCGTGGTTATCATTAATGACCTATTGCAATTTAAACTAACACAGTTCACTTCAGACACAGGCCGCCTTCTTATCAACAGTACACTTGGCATGGCTGGCTTAATTGATATTGCCTCCGACATGAACATGCCTAAACACAATGAGGATTTTGGCCAAACACTGGGGCACTGGGGCACACCAGCAGGCCCTTATTTTGTTATTCCTTTACTTGGGCCAAGCACAATCCGTGATACCGGTGGTCTTATTGTTGATACCGCAGAATTTGACCCTGTTTTTAGAAAAGTTGAGGACGGCCTGCCAGCAAAACAACGCGAGCCCGAACGAGCCCGAGACGTTGCAGCTGCCATTAAAGCAATTAACCTACGTGCATCTCTTTTAAAAGCTGAAAAAATACTCAATGAGGCCGCACTTGATAAGTATTCCTTTGTACGTGAGGCATACTTACAACGCCGTGAGTATCTGGTCTACGATGGCAACCCACCACAAAAGGCTGCGGAATTTGATGAATCTGAACTATTTGATTTTGATAAACCCTAGATGTCGTTAATAGTTATTTGACTTAAACAGTGCTCTGTTCTTTTCTTTTCGGTATTTAATAAACAATCTAATTTCATAAATTATTTCCTGCTTAATTGCAACACCTCAAAATTAATTTAAACTTTTTATATACAAAGACATCAATACTAAATGCACTGCTTATATATTTTTAATACTTAAAAATATATAATTTTATGCTTTCTCATATTGTTCACGGTACTGCTTTTATCATTTGTTTCAGATACTATTAGCAGTATGCAAAACAACCAGCAACAAGAGCAGAAGAAAATTGGCACCATGATGATAGCCTTCATGTGGCTTGTCATATTTGGCCTGCTTGGTGTGTTTTTTTCTGATCAACTAGACAAACAAAACAACCCTAATCAATCATTAAATACCAATGTATCAACAGATGGTATAAAAACCCTGGTTTTACAGCGTAATAGGTATGGGCATTATATTTCAAATGGAAGTATTAATCATATTCCCGTTGTATTTATGCTTGATACCGGGGCGACCGATGTTTCCATACCGGAAGAGATTGCACTTAAGCTCAATTTAGAACAAGGTCCTTCTGCTATTTACCAAACAGCTAATGGCCCGGTGAAGGTTTCGTTGACCCGCCTGGCTCATGTTTCACTAGGCGACATCAGTCTTAGCGATGTTCGAGCCACTATTAATCCGGGATTTCAGGGTGATGAAATATTGCTCGGCATGAGTTTTTTAAAGCACCTGGAGTTCACTCAACGTGGTGATCAATTAACACTTAAACAATACCCTTAAGGATTTTAATATGAAGTTTTGTAGCACCTGCGGGGAACAAGTATCTCAAAGAATTCCTTCGGGCGATAATCGCCTGCGTTACGTGTGCGATGCATGCGAGACCATCCATTATCAAAACCCGAGAATAATTGCGGGTTGCATAGCTGAGTATGAAGACAAAGTTTTACTCTGTAAAAGAGCCATAGAACCTCGTCTGGGTCTGTGGACACTCCCCGCAGGATTTATGGAAAACGGTGAAACAACGCTACAAGCCGCTGCACGTGAATCATTTGAAGAGGCCAATGCGAATATTCACGACATGACCTTGTATTGCACCTATAGCATTCCCCATATTTCACAGGTTTATGTGATGTATCGAGGTACTCTGGTCGACGGATTTTCAGCTGCTGGTGAAGAAAGCCTGGAAACAAAGTTATATGCAGAACACGATATTCCCTGGGATCATATTGCATTCCCTGTGATCAGCGAAACACTTAAATTATACTTTGCCGACAAACACGACAACACCTTCAAAACCAGAGACGGGGAAATTTATCGCGATGATAATCAGCAAATCATTGTGAAAAACTACACTACTTACTAACTAATACTGTCATGCTAGCTACAAAAATATGTCATCACTGATTTTTCTATAGCCATAGCCTTGTTATACTCCACATATATTATTTACCCATCACAGGAATACCCTCATGAGAGAAGTTGAAGTTGCGATTATTGGCGCTGGTAGTGCCGGCCTTTACTGCATGGGTCAAGTTAAGCGCTTTACAGATGACTTTGTATTAATTGATGGCGGCGAACTCGGCACTACCTGCTCGCGTGTTGGCTGCATGCCTTCAAAAGTAATGATCCAGATTGCAGAAGACTTCCACCGCCGCACGATATTTAATCGTGAGGGAATTGAAGGTAAAGAACACTTAAGCGTTAATATCGAAGATGCTATGGAACATGTACAGGATATGCGAGATAACTTTGTCGATCGCACGCTTTCACATTCAATTGACATGATGCCAGAAGGTCAATTAATTGAATCAAATGTACATTTTATTGATGCCAACACATTAGAAACAGATGATGGCGATTTCATTAAAGCCAAAAAAATAATTATTGCTACCGGCTCTCGACCTATCATACCTGCTAGCTGGGCTGAGTTCGCAGACAGCATTTATACATCTGATGAAATTTTCGAGCAGGACGAATTACCCGAATCAATTGCTGTTATTGGTCTGGGTGTTATCGGCCTTGAAATTGGCCAGTCATTGAGCCGACTTGGAACAAAAGTAACCGGCATTGATCAACAAACTATTATTAGCGGCATAGATGACCCCACAGTTAATCAGACTGCTATTGAAATTATTGGCAAAGAATTTCCTTTATGGCTAGGGCATGCCGCAGATATTAAATTACTCGATAATGGAAAACTTCAGGTCACTGCGGGCGAGCAAAGCGTTGAAGTTGATAAAATATTTGCCAGCCTGGGGCGTCAACCTAATACTGATAAATTAAATTTACAATCAACCGGTTTAAAAATCTCTGCCAACGGTGTCCCCGAATTTAACCCGTACACCATGCAACTCGGTGACAGTTCCATTTATATTGCCGGTGACTGTACCGCAGAAAAACCCATTTTGCATGAAGCTGGTTTCGAAGGTCGCGTTGCGGGCTACAATATTATGCAAGATAAACCCGTTGCATTTAAACAGAAGACACCTCTAGGCATTACGTTCTGTGACCCCAACATTGTCTCTGTTGGTGCGCGCTTATCAGAATTAGATGAAAACAATATTGCCATTGGCGAAATTAAAATGGCCCCGGTGGGACGCGCATTAATTATGGGTAAGAACAGAGGGATTATTCACCTTTATGCGGAGAAAAACACAGGCAAACTATTAGGTGCATCAATGGCATGCGTTAAGGGTGAAAATCTGGGACATTTATTGTGCTGGTGTATTGAGATGGAATTAACAGTACCGCAAATGCTGCGCATGCCTTTTTATCACCCGGTTATAGAGGAAGCCCTACAAGCGGCTTTATATGATTTACGTGGCAAGCTTGAAATTGAAGACACCGCCTGGCCCATAGAAATAGAACCTATCAACTAGCTTTATTTATGAGCTCATCTAAATAGGCTGAACTCATAAATTGCTAAAAATCCATCTGATTAACATACTGTTATCTTCAATCACTCACATTAAGTAACGTTAAAATTATGTCTGATACTATTTTTATTGTCGACCTGAACTCTTTTGATAAGCTTGTTATTGAAGCCTCGAATAACAAACCTATACTGGTGGATTTATGGGCAGAGTGGTGCGCCCCCTGTCGGGTTATTGCGCCTATTCTTGAAGACATAGCCGATGAGTTTGCAGGAGAAATCGGCGTTGCAAAAATAGAAGTCGATGAAGACGAGAATATGAAAATAGCCGGACGATATCAGGTTCGCGGTTTCCCTACTTTGATTTTATTTCAGCATGGCAAAGAGCAAGCTCGTTTTAGTGGTGCCAGGCCATTACACTTTATTAAAGAATTTGTAGAACAGCATGCAGACCTATAAATACTTAAAGCACAGCATAATGCTATTAAATACACTGCACCACTTATCGGCTTAACAATGTTTTATTAAGCTATTTGCCCTTATTGTAAATAAACTGACTAAACTATTGATATTCATTAATTTATACTGCCGATTACAAACATGACCTGATGTTCAAAGCCCGTCCCCATAACACAAGTTTTCTTCACCAACTTAGTATCAGGCTATGGCTGCCTTTGCTATTATTATCTGGCTTGTCGGGTACAGCTTTAGCCTCCATTAGCACCTCTGAAATTGAGCCTTTAGATGAACAGCTAAACCTGCAACGCGAACAATATCAACAAGCCGAACATGCATTTAAAAATGGCCACTTCAGCACCTACAAACGGCTAAGCAAGCAGTTAACAAACTACCCATTACATCCATATCTTGAATACAAATCATTAATACGCAACCTCTCAACACTTAATAGCAAAAAAGCACAACGCTTTTTAAACGCAAATACCGGTACGGTAATGGGTGATCGCTTACGTTTAAAATTAATTAATCACGCCGCTCGAACTCAAAAGTGGCAAACCGTAATAGATACCTACCTGCCTATTTTTGGCGTGACCACCGAATGCAAATATCTCAATGCGCTTATTCACACTCAGCAATCAAAGCTCGCGTTTCCACGCATTCAGGCACTCTGGCTATCACCCAGGTCTCAACCTAAAAGCTGTAATAAGGTATTTAGTATATGGCAAGCCTCTGGACAGAAAACGCCCCAGCTTATCTGGCAACGCTTTAAGCTCGCCATGTCATCAAGCAATCGTCAGCTAGCGCGCTTTTTAATTAGATCAATGCCAAAAGAAGATGCACGAATAGCACAGCTGTGGCTAAAAATTCACAGGAAACCAGAGCTAGTTTTGTCAGAGGAATATTTAAATCTTCAGCATATAGATCGCTCGGCAATTTTATTGCATGGGCTAAAGCGCCTCACACACCGTGATATCGAACTTGCCAAAAACGCATATTACACACTTACCAAGCACTACCTAAGCCCCCAACAAAGCGCCGAAGCAACCCGGCGTATTGGTTTGTATTTGTCACGCAATCACATGGATGACGGCTATGAATGGCTCTCTCGCCTCCCCGCCAGCTACGTTAACAAACAAGTAAGGGAGTGGAAAATTCGCAGCGCGATACGCCAGAGTGACTGGCCTTTAGTACTTAATTCCATCAATCAACTCACAGCAAAGCAGCAAGCAGATTATCGCTGGCAGTACTGGTGGGCTTATGCCAATGAGCAACTGGGTAATATTAATGATGCTCAAGGCATCTACCATTACCTGGCCAATAAGCGCAGCTACTATGGCTTTCTTGCCGCTGATAACCTGGGCCAACAATATGCCTTTGAAGACAATCCTGTAGAACCTGGCGCCGAGCTTATGCAAAGGATTAGCCAGCAACCAGCAACACTGCGCGCGCGCGAACTCTTTATAATGGGTAAAGTACTGCCCGCAAGAAGAGAATGGCAACGCCTTATCAATCGTATAGGTACTGAGGAAAAACTGGCTGCATCGAAACTGGCGCAATCATGGCACTGGCATGACCGAGCTATCGTCACAATGGGCCGAACACGCTACCGTGATGACATTACGCTGCGCTTTCCCATGCAGCACGAAGACAAGGTCAATAACTGGTCAGAAAAAAATGATATAGAGCCATCCTGGACCTATGCGATTATTCGCCGAGAAAGCGCCTTTATGCCTGATGCTCGCTCATCGGTGGGGGCACTGGGACTGATGCAGCTGATGCCAAACACCGCTCGCCAGGTTGCACGGCAAATGAAAGTTCGCTATCGAGGGCGCCACAGCCTGCTCACTAGCAATACCAACATTCGCCTTGGAACCGGCTATTTAAAACGCATGCTAAGCAAACTTGATAGTCAGCAGGTACTTGCTACGGCCGCATACAATGCAGGGCCTAACAGAGTCTCCAAGTGGCTCCCAGAAACCCACCAGATGGATGCCATCCAGTGGATTGAAACCATTCCGTTTACTGAAACACGTGAATATGTGAGCAATGTGCTCGCCTATATGGTGATTTACGAACACCTAATGGATGGAGAAAATACCCGTTTAAGCAACAGAATGCCCCCTGTACCAGCCAGGAACCCGATTAGTATTTCTCAGTTAAACAGTCAAAAGCCTGGTGCTCAGGAACAGGGAGACGCTATTCTCGACCCATCTTGAATACCTTTTATCCATTAAAAACATGAAGATACTTGCATTACCTAATAAACTAAACTAAGTTTGGGATGTAAGCATTGGAAACAATATTTTCATGCAATGTTTTTTTGGAGAGATTAAAATGAATAAAAATACAAATATAGGCATAGGCCAGGGCGACCGTGTGCGCATCAAGAGCACCGGGCAAGAAGTAACTGTTGATCAGGTTAGCGCTCACGGCTTTAGCGTTATCAAGTTTAACTCTGGTGGCACTTACCGCTTTCTCAATCATAAACTTGAAAAGCCAGCCGATGCAGCCGCCATATACGACGCGTAACAGAACAAAAGTACACGCTACAGGTGAGTATGGTTGTTCGTAGATAAGCTTAAGCTAGTCGTTGTAACAGACGCATGCATTAAGGGGACTCAAGATGCCATTTATTCCGTATATACGCCTCGGGCAGGTGTTTCAAAGACCCTTTCTTCGCAGAGGGCATAAAACATCTGCCAGCGAGCATATATCAAACAAGGCTCACGAAACAAAACTGAAGCGCGAACGACGACTCAGACGGGATCGTCGTTTAAAAAATATTAAAGTAAGTTTCGATCAGAGACGACGCAATAATAGACGCAAACAAGCTAGCGCTGAAGATATTGAAAAATTAGACAATGACAGCGTGGGCCTGCACATTAATACTCAGGCCTGATAAGCAACTGCACCAGGCATTGATTGTAACAAAATAACCCTTACATAAAAAATCAGGCAAGGTAAAAGCCTTCCCCTTAATAGATAGCGGCTAGATAACTTATGAAAAAAAACACCTCCATTGCCATTAAAATTGCCGTACTCGCCGTCATTGGCTTAGCGGGCATTATATATATTTTAAATAGCTCACCCGTTGAAAGCCTTGGTGAATATGAAAAACAGGATATGGTTACGCCAAATAAAAGCCGCTCCTTAGTCGATGGTTTCTTTTCTGGCAGCGGAAGAGGCTCAGCTGATGATGACGATGATGACGATACGTCTCTCACTGGAAAGTCAGGGCGTTATGAAGAATCACGCATTGGCAAGTAAACACTCAAAGCAATATCCCTTAGCGGAATCGCTAAACTCTGGCTATGCCCTGCGCTGAATTAAGGCCTCTATTAAGGGTGCGCAAATCACATCGAGTGCATGCTGCATTTGCCCGCCCGGAATAGTGAGGCTCTTACGTTGTGACAAAACAGCACCCTCGATTCGTTTTACATAACTCGCCAAATCATGTTCCGCAGGGTCTTTAAAGCTCACCACCACGATACTTTCATGCTCTGTAGGCACCATCGATGTATCAAATGGATTAGATGTATCGACTACCGGCATACGCTGAAAATTAATATCTGAGACTGAAAACTGCGGCACAATGAAGTGAATATAGTCCTGCAATTGTTCCAGTATGTTTGTGGTAACTTGTTGCGGACTATGTTTTTTTACGTGTTGATCGTGATGAATCCGCTGAATCCATTCCAGGTTAATCGCCGGTACTACACCAATCAGTAAATCCACATGTTGGGCAACGTTTATCCCTTTATTGCGATTTTCTCTACGCTCATTCTCAACATTGACCTCCTCAGCACATTTTCGTCGAGTCCATGTTTGCGCAACCACGCCGCCATGCATGCCTTCATAGAACAAACAATCTGTATCCGCTGGCAGTGTTTGCCACTCGGTAAACTCCCCTACTGGTTCGTCATAGAGATGACGATTTTCTTCGCTGACCTTATATCTGAGTGACTCAAGCCCTTTATCCGCATAACCACGAAAGCACGATTCAAGCCGTGAAAAATCATTAAGCTCCGGGCCATAACAACTAACGAAGCAATCATCAGCCAGGGCTTGAGAAATACGTTTTTCGGTATCCTTGTCGTTATATCGCAAGAAACCATTACCTTGAACAAACCCCGCATTAATCCCTTGCCGATGAAATATTTCTTTAAATGCCTGTTGCACCACAGTTGTACCTGCCCCGCTGGCACCTGTTACTGCAATAATAGGGTGTTTAACTGACATAATGGATTCCTAATCGCTATTTGTCGAATATCAAAAGACTGCACTATATAATTATTGGATCAATGGTCAACCATTCATCGTAACTTAATTGAACCTCTCCCATGATTGACTATGAGTATAGGTGAGGTCAAAAGATACTATACAACGGCAGGCCTGTGTAAGGCAGGAAATTTGAGGGATTAATAATGAACATTACCAACATCGACTACTACAGCGGCATAGAAAAACGCATCGCCGCTATGCCTCGTCGCCTGGCGCATTGTCGACGTCATCGTACGCGCAGCGAATCTTTGGTGAGTGATTGCCGTATGATATTTTCCAGACGCTGCGAAGATGAGGAGGGCTATATCGATGCCTATAATTTAAACGCCGACGAAGGGGTTTCTTCGCCTGACGCTCAACCCCAGATAGAAAAATAAATTACAAACATGGCTAGCGCTACAATTATAAATTGCGGGCTGGCGAGCGTTTTACAAAATTTACAGGATTGCCTCAAAGCTATTCCTTAAACGCCGCCTTCCAGTTCGCAAAATCAGTAATGGTATCCGAGCGCTCACGTAATACGACGCCAATTTGAAAGTAGCCACCCACTTCCATCTCATGAACCCAGCGTACATTACCTGTGAGAAAATATTTTTTCGGATCGTCTTTCAAGGTAATCCAGACATCTAGCACACTGTCTACCATAATCGGCTGATTAAGCTCAATGCGTAAGCCACTGGCAGAGACATCAAGCGTGGATCCACAAAGCGTTTTGCCTAATAAATTAGGATTCTCCGAGGAAAATACAATTTTCAAGTCCAGCGCCTGTCTTGACTCATAACGCTCAGCAACGCGCCGCTCGGTTATTTTTTCTGTCATACGGATACCCTAAAAAAATAAATGCTCTGCTAACAATACACCTGACAGGAAGCAGAAAATAATATTGTCTATTTCTACAGGCTTCGAAGCTGTAAGTATAGGAGGCGATGCCTGTTTTTCCCAATATTTTTACATGAGAATGAGTAATGGCGACAATGCATCCTATTCCGCGTCACTTTTCAAAAGCGTCTCAACTTCAGCATCAATCATTTCCACTTGCTCTATTTTTTCAAATCTGGAGCTAATTTTCCTCGCCGAGGTATTCACATCATCAACATCTTTACTGGCCTGTTCAATATGCCTGGACAGATTATCCATGCGTGTCTGAAAACGTGAAAAGTCTTTTGATAACGCAACCAGATGATCTTGAATCAGATGCACCTGCTTACGTGTCGCAGAATCCTTTAATACCGCACGAGCAGTGGTTAACACCGCCATTAACGTGGTTGGTGAAACCAGCCAGACACGCGCTCTTTGCGCCTCTTCTACCAGCTCATAATAGTGAGAATGTATTTCTGCAAAAATAGCCTCTGCCGGTATAAACATTACCGCCCCATCCGAGGATTCGCCTGAAATAATATATTTATTAGCAATATCGTAAATATGTTTCTTAATATCTTTCCTAAATTGCTTTTCCGCCGTTAATCTATCGGCTTCGCCAAGATCAAGGTCCGTCATTTTTTTATAGGATTCCAGTGGAAACTTGGAGTCGATAGCAATATCACCACTCGGCTCGGGCAAAAACAACATGCAATCAACGCGCGTACCATTTGTTAGCGTATGCTGAAACGAAAAGCTGCTTTCAGGCATTACATTGCGTACCAGGGAGGCCAGCTGCACTTCACCAAAGGCACCCCGTGATCGCTTATCCGCCAATACCTCCTGTAAGCTAACAACATTGCCTGATAGCTCAGTGATTTTTTTCTGCGCCTCATCGATCAATGCCAGCCGCTTAACCACATCCGTAAACGTCGCCGTGGTTTTCTCAAAGCCTTCATTAAGCCGTTTATCGACTTGCCCGGATATTTCTTTTAAGCGCTCATCGGTCGAACGTGTTAAGGCATCTACCCGTTTGCCCAGCTCGTTACCATTCTGCAACAGCGCCTCTGACACCTGTTTACGCACCTCACCCATTCCCTGTGTCAAATTTTCCTGCTGTGTTTTTAATGCCTCCAGCTGGCGCGCATCAAATGACTCGCGGTGTTTATTTAAACCCGCCTGCAAGGTTTCATTGCTCATATTGAGTCGCTCAGATAAATGGTTACTTAATTCACCCATGCGCCTTTCCTGCACGTTTTGTAACTCACTCACCCGTTCAGTCAACTTATTTTGCATATCCAGCATCTGCAGTAACTGCGCCTGCTTATTATCCGCAAAAAATTCCATAAGTGATTGCTGAAGCGGAACTTTAAGCACATTAAACAGGTGTCTAATCCACAACAGAAGCACAATAAATCCCAACAGTGCTATACCTGTATACATATACATATACATCAACATCAACGTATCACTCATAAACCTGCCTATTTATCCACAAAAGCCACTGAAGGTACTATATCCACACAGAATACACATTTTTATACCATACGCTTCCGTGTAATATTCGCGTTTAATTTTTTTGACACAAACATCATGCCCAGTATTCTACTCACCGGTATATCTACTCTCGATATAATCAACAAAGTTGACGGCTACCCCGCCGAAGACAGCGAAGTGAGAGCAAGTGAACAAGCTGTTCGCACCGGGGGTAATGCATGTAATTCTGCAAAGGTGCTGCGACAACTGGGCGTATCGGTCAGTTTATTATCCAATACCGCAGATGACCTGTCTGCGGTGTTTATTTTAAGCGAACTCAATCAACAAAAAATTAATCTTTCACTCTGCCCGGTTGAAAATAACAGCTTCACCCCTACCTCATATATCACGGTAAATACCCGCAATGCTTCGCGTACTATTGTGCATCATCGACAGTTGAATGAATTATCCGCAAGTTATTTTAATCAACTTATATTAGATCAGTTTGACTGGCTACATTTTGAAGCCAGAAACTGTGAACAATTAAAATTAATGTTAGTGCATGCTGCGCAGTTTAAAAAAACTATTTCTATTGAAATAGAAAAACCAAGAGCGCATCTCGATAATATACTGGATTTTGCCGACGTGCTATTCATCTCCAGACCCTACGCAGAATCACAGGGTTTTAAAACGCCTGAGGAATGCTTAAAACATTTTAGCGGAATATATCCCAATACTATTATTACCTGCACCTGGGGTGAGCAGGGAGCGTGGGCATACGATACTGCAGAGATTATTCATCAGCCTGCCTACAAAATTAGTAAGCCAGTTGAAACGCTTGGTGCGGGAGATACATTTAATGCCGGCTTTATAGCTTCACGCATTAAAAATAACAACGTAAAAAAATCACTCGCTTTCGCCTGCCAGCTAGCTGCAAATAAATGTCAACAAACAGACTTTAACAATTTAATTATTCCTTCACAGAATTAAGGGGCTATTATGCTTGAAAAACTTTGTCACATCGCCGATGTAGAAGATCCAGGATCAAAGGGATTCACTATAAAACAAGGGCGTAAAGAACGTCTGATTTTTATTGTAAAAAAAGACGGTGATATTTTTGCCTATGAAAATGAATGCCCGCATGCTGGTATGAATTTAGAATGGCAAGAGGATGATTTCCTCGATACCGACAAAAGCCAGATTATGTGTTCTGTTCACGGAGCTACATTTAAAATAGAAAATGGCGATTGTACGGGCGGTCCCTGCAATGGTGAAGGGCTAACCGTTGCGAAAATAGAAATAGATGATAATGGTGATATTTTACTTCAGGCATAATTAATTATGTCTGAAATATTCAGCATGATCTAATAACACCATCCCTGCCATATATAACTAATGGCAGGGATATAAATGTATCCTGCTTACACACGTCTATTTCGTTTAATTAGATTTACTTTATAAAAATATTCTGTCATTTCTAGTTATTACCACAACATTTTTTATACTTTTTCCCACTGCCACAAAAACAGGGCTCATTGCGGCCTGGTTTTTTTATTGTCTTACTTGCATCTGTATCAAATTGCTCACCATCTACATAACGCCAGCAACCATCTTCAACAATAAATCGACTGCGCTCATGCAATATTCCATATAAAGATTCCTGCATACCTGAATCTTTATATGTTGCCTTAAATTCTACATATGCCTGACCGCTTTCTTCGTCCGTCTCAGATGTACTAATAATTTCAAGCCTCAACCATTGCATTGATTCAACATTCGCTACATCAGCAGGCCGAGTGCTGCTATGCCACGTAGCCTGCACATAATGCAGATTCCCTGTTGCGTAAGCGACAAATCGAGAGCGCATTAACTGCTCTGCAGAGCTCGCCTGCTTTTCACCAGAAATCAGCAAGGCGCAGCAATTTTTCGTTATTTTGTCACTGCCACAGCGACACAGGTTTGCTGTTATTTCTTTATTATTTTTCATAAGTTATTGTTTTACTTAGTAATTTCGTCATATAGACAACATCTTATGTTACTGATTTTAATCATTTATTATTGACAACCGCATAATCAAGACGTATTGTAAGTGAACGATCACTAACTTGATCTACATCTTTAAAAATTTCCCATATATATGTAAGGAGAAACCCCATGAGTTTCGACGCTGAATTAGACGCTAAAGGCTTAAACTGCCCATTACCAATCCTCCGTGCAAAGAAAGCTATCGGTGCATTAACTTCTGGTCAAGTACTAAAAATTGTTGCTACTGATCCAGGCTCTGTTAAAGATTTCGAAGCATTTTGCAAGCAGACAGGTAACGAGTTGTTATCAAGTGCTGAAGCAGGTGGTGCATTTGAATTCATGATCAAAAAGTCTTAATCAACTTTTTCTTCATCAGAGAGGCATCAGTTTTTACTGATGCCTTTTTTATGTCTCATACTTTAATCATTCGGAATTAAACCCTTGGCAAAACGACTTTCAGCAGAAGAGCGTAGGGCCTCCATCATTACGGTAGCCAAACGTTTGTTCGCACGCACTGGCTTTCATGGTGTATCTATAGACGACATAGTAAGTGAAGTAGGCGTAAGCCCGGCTATTTTGTATCGTCATTTCGAATCCAAAGAAGAACTTTATCAGGCCGTTTTGCAGGAATTTTCTGCCACACGTGAGTCTTACATTGAAGCCGTTGTCGCCGATGACATAGGCTTTGAACAGGTACTCCGTGGCATGACCACGGTATTTGTTTCAAGCATTACCAACCACCCCGATATGCTAAAAATGGAAATGCATTCCCAGCTAGACTCAAGTGCTAGTCAGGACTTTTTCCTTAATCGCTGGAAAAGCTTCACCGACTATATTGAATTCAGCCTCAATGAGCTACAGGCACTGGGCAAAATAAAACCTATTAATGCGCAAGCCGCTGCTTTAATGTATCAGGGCATTATCCGTGAAGTGCTGTTACTTAAGTGCATGCAACATTCTGATAGATTAAAAGATATACCTACCGCACTTCTAGTCGATGAAATCATTACTCTATTCATGAAAATTGTCGAACCAACACGATAAAAAATCAAAGGAACCCTCATGTTAAATAAATTTTTCCTGGCACTTCTGTTATCTATATTTTCTATAAGCTCATTTGCCAGTAACAAACCCCAGGTTCTTATCACGACCAATAAAGGTGATATACAACTCGAGCTAGACGCCGAAAAAGCACCCAGGACCGTTGAGAATTTTTTACAGTATGTAAAAAATGATTTTTATGCGGGCACTATATTTCACCGCGTCATCAAAGGCTTTATGATTCAGGGTGGTGGTTTTACTGAAGACCTGGTAAAAAAACAAACCTTGCCCGAAATTCCTAATGAAGCATTTAATGGCCTGAAAAATAATCGTGGCAGCATCGCAATGGCACGCACAAATATGCCCCATTCGGCAACAGCACAATTTTTTATTAACACAGCGAATAATAATTTTTTAAATTATAGCGGAAAATCTATGCGCGGATGGGGCTACAGTGTATTTGGTAAGGTGACTAAAGGCATAGATATTGTTGATAACATTGAAAACAGTCGCACCGGTGCAAAAGGTATTTTTCCAAAAGATGTACCGCTTGATCCTGTCATTATCCTCAGTGTAAAAATTGTTAAGGAATAATTCAATAACTGGTTAGCGGTTGCTTCTCAATTTGCTGTTTTGCAATTCGTTTACGCAGCCAGCCACTCGCAATGGCTGCGGTTAAAATACACCATACTGCAAACAACGCACCTGGCAGTGCAGATTCTGCAGGGAAGTGTTGTAGCGCTAACGCTACACCCATCCCCGCATTCTGCATACCAAGCTCAATCATCAGGGTTATTTTATACAGGTAAGCAAACCCATATAGCTTAGCCAGATACCAGCCAATGATATAACCCAGCACATTCACAAGCACTACAGCCAACATTACGGGCAGCGCCATGTCGGCAATACGTCCCTGATTTGCAGCAACCGCATAACTACAAATAATGATGATGGCTGATGCCGCAATTCCCGGCGCGATATTACGTGCCGCCTGTAAATACCTTCCTAAGAATGGCTGAACTAATAAACCTAAAATAAGCGGCGCTAGTACGGTTTTTAAAATGGTTATCATTAGGGGCATAAATTCAACCGGTAATATCGCCCCGCCTAATAGCTTAACCAAAAACGGTGTCAGTAAGGGAGACAGCATTGTCGCAACTGTGGTTAAGGCAACCGAAAAAGCCACCGCGCCACCCGCCAGGTAAACAATCACGTTACTCGCCATCGCGCCGGGCGCACTACCCACAATAATAAAACCAATGGCAATTGCCGGTGTAAAGCCCGGGTATTGAGAAACCAGAAAAGCCAGTAATGGCATCACACTAAATTGAGCCAACACACCCAGTGCAACTCGTTTTGGATTCAATAGCTCGGTTTTTAAATCACCTGCGTTTAATACTAAACCCAGTGCAAACATAGTCGCTGCAAAAAACCATAAGAAATAATCTTTAAAGATTAAAAACAATGGCGGATGTAAATAGGCCAAAAACGCTCCACTTAATGTTAACAAGGCCAATTGATTTGCAATAAATGAAAATAAAACCTGCATATACATTCTCAAGATAATCGAATATTTATTCTTCTACTTTTTACTCGCCAACACACCTGCCTGAATAGCCGCCGTCACTTCATCTTCTACCTTTTGTAATATGTCTCTGGCCTGGCTTTGTGCGGCAATCACCGTCGGCCTTGCAAACAGCACTATGGTTTTCCCCTGTTTTTCATACAGGCCAATGCGCAGCGGGCACAGTCCCAGCATATCCGGGTCGGCATTACTCACTGCATTGGCATACCAGCCATTACAAAACACCATACTTCGAATGCTGCTGAGTTTATTCTGGTTATAGTCATCCCCCCATTTGTCTGCAAAGCGGCTGATATTTTTACCGATGTTCGGCTCGAACACGACAAAAAAACGCGCATCTTCTAGTGCCTTATATACGGCCGGGTAGACTGCATCGATTGGACGATCCACCTCCTGCTTATACATACCACTCTCTGCAGCCTGTGCGCCCCATGTAATTAAAACACTCAAGCTCAATAGCATGACCTTCATATAACCTTTACGCATTTTTTGGCTCCTTATAAATTTTGCTATATCAACACTGTATAGATGCGCCCGCAATGGTTAAAATACTGTTTTGTCGCATCAATGCGCTTAAGCCAATATACTATTGGCAAACTATGTATCAAATACAGGAATTTAATGTGAACAATACCAGCAATTTCCCTTGGTTGCGCATGCGTCGTATGCGCCGAGATGAGTTCAGCCGTCAGCTAATGCGCGAAAATCAGCTAAGCCCCAGCGACCTAATCTTTCCTGTATTTGTTTTAGAGGGTGAAAACCAGCGCGAAGGCGTTGCATCCATGCCGGGTGTAGAACGCCTAAGCATTGATTTACTACTTAAAGAAGCGGCGGAATGCGTAAAACTTGGCATCCCCCTTATTTCACTTTTCCCTGTGGTTCCTGCCGAGAAAAAATCTTTAGATGCCGCCGAGGCCTATAACCCAGAGGGTCTCGCGCAGCGTGCTGTGCGCGCCATTAAGGCGGCTCACCCAGAGCTTGGCATTATGACCGATGTCGCACTAGACCCCTTTACCACACATGGTCAGGACGGTTTAATTGATGACACGGGCTACGTACTGAATGATGAAACCACAGAGGTCCTATGCAAACAGGCCATATCACATGCCGATGCCGGTGCCGATGTTGTCGGCCCTTCCGATATGATGGATGGGCGTATTGGTGAAATTCGCGAGGCGCTAGAATCTAGTGGGCACATTCATACACGCATTCTCGCCTACTCGGCAAAATACGCATCGAGTTTTTATGGCCCATTCCGTGATGCGGTTGGCTCTGCTGCAAACCTCAAAGGCGGCAATAAACAGACCTACCAAATGGACCCAGGCAATTCAGATGAAGCCATTCGGGAAGTTGCCATGGATATACAGGAAGGTGCCGACATGGTGATGATTAAGCCCGGCATGCCTTATTTAGACATTGTGCGCCGCGTAAAATCTGAGCTGGGCGTGCCCACCTATGCCTATCAGGTAAGCGGTGAATACGCGATGATAAAAGCCGCCACACAAAATGGCTGGCTAGATGAAAAGGCCTGTGTACTTGAAGCGCTGCTTTGTTTCAAACGCGCCGGTGCCGATGGTATTCTTACTTATTTTGCAAAAGATGTGGCTCGCTGGTTAGCAGAATAAAAACTCAATACCTCAACATAACTAATTACAGAATTCTTTTATGAACGATTCAACGATCGATCGCTATGCCGTTATTGGTAACCCAATTGCGCACAGTAAGTCACCTTCTATTCATGCCGAGTTTGCAAAACAAACAAATACAAAACTTATTTACACCGCCGAACTGGTTAAAATAGGCGAAGTTAAATCGTTTATAGATAAATTCTCAAATGAAAATGGCAAGGGCTTAAATGTTACCGTGCCATTTAAACAGGATGCCTTCCAACTCGCCACTCAGTTAAGCGAACGCGCACAACGTGCAGGCGCGGTTAATACATTGAAAATTACGGGCGATACTATTTTTGGTGACACCACCGATGGAGTTGGCCTGCTTAATGATTTAGTAAAAAACCATAAGCAACAATTGAAAAATAAAAATATTTTAGTTGTTGGTGCAGGCGGTGCAGTGCGTGGCGTATTAGAACCCCTGCTACTTGAATCACCGGCAAGCCTGGTTATTAGTAATCGGACTATTGAAAAAGCACAGCAACTCGCAAAAGACTTTACTCGCTTTGGCAATATTAGTGCCTGTGGTTTTGCTGATTTAAAAGGCAAACAGTTTGATATTATTATTAATGGCACCTCCGCAAGCCTTAGCGGTAATTTGCCTCCTTTACCTGAAAACTTATTCAGTGAAAATGCCTGCGCCTACGATATGATGTATGCAGCAAAGCCAACACCTTTTATGCAATGGGCAACTAAACAAGGTGTGAAAAATTGTTTCGATGGTTTAGGTATGCTGGTTGAGCAAGCGGCCGAATCATTTTATATATGGCGAAAAAAACGCCCTGAAACTCAGGGCGTTATAGAAAAATTACGCAAAGAAATAACGCAATAATTTTAAAGATATTTATGAATGATCAGGGATGACCACCTGCATCTCAGCCATCTTCCAGGCAGCCATACCGCCATTTACATTTTTAATATTTTTAAATCCCATCTGCTGCATGACTGCTGTGGCCATTGCCGAACGACCTGATGTTGCACAAAACAACAACCATTTTTTATCACGGTCCATCATCTGCTCCTGACGGCCAGGGTACTGCCGATCACAGGCCGCCTCTATAACTCCGCGCGGCACATTGTGTGCGCCATCAATGGTGCCTGATGTAAACTCTGCCGGTTCGCGCACGTCTAACACCTGATAACCTTCATCCAGTAAGTCTACAACTTCTGATACTTCAACTTCAGAAATTTGTGCTTTAGCAGCCTTCACAAAATCCATTAATGTCTTTTCTTCACTCATTTTAATTTCTCACTCAATATAAATTTTACTTTTATTCTGCAACAGATTCTTCATCTGTTTTAACGTAATTAAATTCGCTCTGCTCTATTACATTGCCGCCTTCATCTAGCACTGAAACTGTCCATATTCCTGTCCAGCCAGGCAAAATACTTTTATTCGACCATGTTCTCCAGCGGTCCGCACCAATTTCAAATGGCACCTCTGCCAGAGTTCTATTATTATACTCCCAGCGATGGGTAATAGTGTGGCCACTTAGACCAAGCAGTTCTGTAAAAAAGTACACACTACCGGCATCATTAGTAATCGTTTTTAATTCCGATACGGGCTCTTTATTTTTAATTTCCAGAGTAAAGGCACTACGTGACACACCTGTCTCAGATTCTGCTTGCGCATAGCCAGCTAAAAGCGCTCCACAAAGCATTAATAATTTAATTATATATTTCATACTTTCTCCCTAATTAACAGACCAGGTAAAGATAATACAAACTGATTTTTTTCGCTATACCAATTCAAGCATTATTAATAATGGCTAGTCATCTAATAAGTAATCATTTTTTAGCTTAACGTAATGCTCCGCAGAATAACTCAGAAAGTCCTTCTCTTTTTGATTTAATTCTCGAACGGGCCTCGCCGGAGAACCTAAATACAAATATCCACCGGGCAACACTTTCCCCGGAGAGACAACACTACCCGCGCCAACCATAGCGCCTTTTTGAATAAGTGCACCATCAAGTACAACGCAGCCCATACCAATTAAACATTCATCTTCTATAGTGCATGCATGTATGACTGCGCCGTGCCCTATGGTTACATCAGAGCCAATATGCAGCGCATTACCCGTGGGGTTTAGTGGACCTCTATGTGTAACATGCAGCACACTACCATCCTGAATATTCGTACGTTCAGCAATGCGTATATGGTTTACATCACCGCGTATTACGACCATTGGCCATATTGAACAATCGTCACCAATAACCACATCACCTATCACACAGGCGGCAGGGTCTATGTAGCTCGTGCTCGCTATGCTTGGAAGTATTTTTTTGAAGGGTCTTATATTGGACATATCAATAACTTTTTTTAATAGCGCATTTGAAAACGCGCTATCCCTTGCCTGAGATAATTGAGCTTAACCAGGGCAAAGAATAACACTAAGTAGAATAATTGAAAATTTGTGCCCAGCGGATGGTGGGCATATCAATATATTTTAATTATTTATATGGGAAGGCTGAGCACTGCATCATCATCATCTACGACACCGGCTTTTTTCTTCAGCACAGCGGCGCGAATCATTTCCATCAAGGCATCGGTAGATGACAACTCATTTATCACATGTTTGTCTATCCACAACGTAAGCTCGTCATATGCGTTTACAAAAATAGCTGGAAACTCTACTTTTGAATCAGGATAGCGATTCGTATATTCATCGCGGTGTAAAAACTCAATATCCGCACCAAGATCGTCTAAAAAGGTCATCCATTCCTCTCTAGCCGCAAAATAACCATGGGTTAAACTGCATAAATTACATTCATAAGTGTCTGGTGATAAAAGCTTATGTGCAATGTCTGTTAACGTATTAAATAAACCACTGTCCGCGTTATAAACAAAAATCAGTTTCATGATACCGCCCCTGTAACTGCTATTTAAAAATTATAGTTAAGAATCTAGCCTTTTGCCTCTTTTCGGGATCTGTTCAGGCAGATAATTCGACCGGATACCCGGCACTTTTCCACTCGGGAAAACCTTCTTCTAGCCTGCTTGCTTTAATGCCTTTTGATCGCAAACTTTCAACGGCGTCAAATGAATATACACAATGCGGGCCACGGCAATATGCCACCACTTCTTGCTCTATGTCCAACATTTTTAAACGTTTTTCGAGCTCATCGGGAGGCATGTTTATCGCTCCAGGCAAATGCCCAGCCATAAATTCTACCTCAGGCCGCACATCAATTACCGTCACCAGGCCTTGTTCAACGCGCGCCATCAATTCTTCTCTACTCAGCGGCTCCAGCTCATCTTTCACGGAAAGATAGGTACTTATCAGCTGCCCCACATCCGCGACGTGGTGTTCCGCCACGCGTCGTAATACCTGCATCAGTTCAATAACATCATCGCTGGCAATACGGTAATACACCTTAAGCCCCTGTTTTGAGCTGCTTACCAGGCCAACCTGCCTGAGCTGCTGCAGGTGCTGAGAGGTGTTTGCCACACTCAAGCCGGCTATATTGGCCAGGTCATCTACGCTGCGCTCTGTCTGAGCCAGGTACTCTAATATCTGTAGGCGATTACCATTACTCAGGGCTTTGCCTATTCGAGCAAACTGGTTAAATATATCACCTTTAAAATCAGTCACTTAATTTCCTCAACTACCTAATTATGCGAGGTGAGTAAAAAAATACTCACAATAATCCGCATACCACTTGACGCGGTGGATATGCCTGAGCTAATCTAACTATTCAAGCAATCAATTGAATAGTTAGATTAGTACCCATTATAGGCAACACTTACCGTTAGCGGCAAGTAATATCTACTCTTTAAAAAATTTAATTAGCGACCCTGAAAAGGCTGAAAACCACATGTCATTTAATGAATTCATATTACAAAACGAAAGCAGCATCCGCCTTGGCGTATTTATCGGCATGCTGGTGATAATGGGCCTGTGGGAATTACTTGCGCCGCGCCGTGCGCCCAAGGTTTCGAAGCTTCTCCGCTGGGGAAACAATTTGTCGCTGGTTTTTCTAAATAGTTTTTTATTGCGCCTGGTGTTTCCAGCCGCTGCGGTTGGCATGGCAACATTTACCCAGCAACAGGGCTGGGGATTATTTAATTACTACAACATCAACCCTCTATTAGAACTGGTGCTGGCGGTTATTATTCTGGATTTTATTATTTACTTACAGCACGTAATGGTACATGCCGTGCCAGCGCTTTGGCGGCTTCATCGGGTGCATCACGCCGATATCGACTTTGATGTCACCACTGGCTCGCGTTTTCATCCCATAGAAATATTTATTTCGATGTTTATTAAATTTGCCAGCATCGTGGTACTTGGCCCATCCATTGTTGCGGTGATTATTTTTGAAGTATTACTTAATGGCATGGCAATGTTTAACCACGGTAATGTTGGCCTGCCTAAAGCAGTAGATAAATTCCTCCGATACTTTATTGTTACCCCGGACATGCACCGCGTGCATCACTCGATTGAAGACGATGAAACCAATAGTAATTTTGGTTTTAATTTAAGCATATGGGATCGATTATTTGGAACATATAAAGAACAACCTCGTGGTGGGCAAATTAATATGACGATTGGGATTCAACAATTTAATACCCCTAAACAGGCCACCTGGTTACAGGGTTTATTAATTATGCCGTTTAAGGGAAAAGTAACGGGTTATGCCATTAATCGCCGAAGTTGGAAACCATCCGCTGATACACAGTCTGATAATACGATCAGCACAAACAATAGCTAACTCAGGAACAACCTTATGAGTAACAAATTTATTCGCATCGGTTTATTCTTAGTTCTCAGCATAGCCGTCGCATGGGGAATACTAAACAGAGACGGCATCAATCCACAAACCATACAGACCGGCATAGAAAATGTTGGCGCAGCGGCACCGCTGTTTTTTATGTTAATTTACATAATCAGCAGCGTAGTATTTTTACCCGGTTCGATTTTAACCTTATTAGGTGGCGCATTATTTGGCCCTGTGCTCGGTACATTTTATAGCCTAACCGCCGCCACCATTGGTGCAATGCTATCTTTTTTAATTGCCCGTTATCTGGCCTCCGACTGGATAGAAAAAAAATCAACCGGGCGTATTAAACAACTTATCAATGGTGTTGAAAGTGAAGGCTGGCGTTTTGTCGCCTTTACACGGCTTGTACCATTGTTCCCATTTAACTTATTAAATTATGCACTGGGATTAACTAAAATCAGCTTCCCACAATACAGCATCGCGACATATATTTTTATGTTACCCGGTGCAATTGCCTACACCTACCTTGGTTACATTGGTAAAGAGGCTGCAACCGGTGGTGAAGGCCTTATTCAAAAAGCCATGTTGGCACTGGCATTACTTGCCGTAGTTGCCTTTATTCCACGTCTGATAAATAAATTACGTAAAGTCGATATGATAGATAGCCAACAATTAAAATCACAACTCGACATAAATAAAGACATGCTGTTACTTGATGTGCGCAGCGCAGCCGATTTTAGCGGAGAGCAAGGCCACATTGCGCAAGCCACCTTACTGCCACTAGAAGAACTAAAACAGCGCATTGCGAGCTTAGAAGACCATAAGTCAAAACCCATTGTGACGATATGCCGTACAGACAGACGATCTTCTGCAGCTTATAAAATATTATTGGATATGGGATTTGAAAATGTAAAAGTCGCACGTATGGGCATGACCGACTGGATTAAAAATGGATACCCCATAAACAAGTAAACAGGTAAAGTAAGCACAACGAATAAATTTATAAAAAATCGATAAAATATAAGGCCCATAATGCTCGACAGCAAACCTCTTTTACTTAACTCAGATTTTCCTGCCATACAACGCGCACAACTGGAAACACTGCAGGTTAATCTGGGCTACACCTGTAACCAAACATGCAAACATTGTCATGTAAATGCCGGGCCAAATCGCACAGAACAAATGTCATTAGAAACAATCAATGAATTACTAACATTTATACGTCAGCATAATATTAAAAAGCTAGACCTTACCGGCGGCGCACCAGAACTTAATCCACACTTCCGCTATTTAGTGCGCGAAGCACGAAAATTGAATGTACATATTATCGATCGTTGCAATCTAACTATTCTGCATGAAGAAAACCAGCAAGACCTGGGGGATTTTTTAGCTGAAAATAAAGTTGAAATCGTCGCATCGCTGCCCTGTTACAATCAGAAAAATGTCGATGAACAACGTGGCAAGGGTGTTTTTGATAAAAGCATTAGCGGGCTGCAGCAATTAAACACCCTGGGTTATGCAAAACCAGACTCTGGTTTAATACTGAATTTAATGTACAACCCAACGGGCGCCTTTTTACCCCCCGCACAATCGATCTTAGAAGCAGACTACAAAGCAAAACTGCGTGACGACTTTAATATAGAGTTTAATCATTTATTCACCTTAACCAATATGCCAATAATGCGCTTTGGCAGTAGCCTTATGAGCAAGGGTGAATTTATTCCCTATATGGAACTTTTAAAATCGGCTCATTCAGATGACAACCTGAACACCGTCATGTGTCGAAGTTTGATTAGCATCGACTGGCAAGGTTATATTTTTGATTGTGATTTTAATCAAATGCTAAACATTCCAAGTAAACTAAATAGTTTTGCTAAACAGCATATTGCCGATTTAAATATTAACGATCTAGAAGAAAGTGATATTTTAGTCGCCGACCACTGTTACGGCTGTACTGCTGGCAGTGGCTCAAGTTGTGGCGGGGCATTTAATTAACAACATGACCAGTAATAAAGTGTCTATCATCATCCCCTGCCTGAATGAGGAAAATAGCATACATGCAACTTTATTGGCCCTACAAAACTTACGCCAGCGCGGCCATGAAGTTATATTAGGCGATGCTGGCAGCACAGATAATACCAGCGATATTGCCAGTACCTTGTGCGATAAAATCATTCCATGCGGAAAAGGCCGCGCTCTACAAATGAATACTGCAGCCGAATTTTCCAGCGGCGATATTTTATGTTTTTTACATGCCGATACAATAGCACCGGAAAATCTTGACAGCTTAATAATAGATGCCCTGGCAAACAATAAAAATGTATGGGGCCGCTTCAATATAAAACTTAGTGGAAAACACTGGGCATTTAGACTGATTGAATCTCTCATTAATATACGTTCATGCATTACTGGTATTGCGAGTGGCGACCAGGGAATATTTGTCTCGCGAAGAGTCTTTAATAAACTGCATGGTTTTAAGCTGATACCACTAATGGAAGATATTGAATTAAGCCAACGCCTGAAAAACAAATCCCGACCCGTTTGTGTATCTAAAAGTCAGCTAACCACCTCTAGTCGGCGATGGGAAAAGCACGGCATTGCACGCACGGTAATATTAATGTGGTCACTTCGCCTAAAATATTTTCTCGGCACCCCTACGACACAATTAGAAAAGCTATATCGGCAGCATGACAAATAATAAACAACTGATTATTTTTATAAAGGCACCTGTTGCCGGGCAGTGCAAGACACGGCTTATTCCATTGCTAGGCGAGCAAGGCGCAACGGATTTTTATAAACGCCTGGCCAGACACTGTGTCGATATGGCGGCTCAACTTAACAATACTAATATTGCGATATACACCTACCCAGATACACAGCATCCATTTATACAAGAATTAACCACTGAAAAAGGCGTAAGCCTGCATTGTCAACAAGGTATCGACTTAGGTGAGCGTATGCATAACGCCATTGCAATGTCACTTAAAACACATACACAATGTGTACTCATTGGTAGTGATTGCCCAATAATGAATACACATTATATACAACAGGCATTCAAGGCACTGGAATCACACGACATTACAATGGGCCCGGCATTAGATGGTGGGTATGTATTGATTGGCAGCAATAAAATATCGACTGAAGTGTTTTCAAATACCCAATGGAGCACAGATAACGTATTAGATCAGTGCATAAAAAATTTACACCAATTAAAGTATAGTTACCATTTACTGCCAGAATTATGGGACATAGATACGCCGAGTGATTTTATAAATAATAAAGTTCAAATAGAGAACCTGCTAAACAGGCAATACATCACAAACACCTCAATGGAATAAACAACTCAACTTAAAATCCAACTTGGTGGATCCACCGATTTTTTATTAAACTGGTGCAGCAAGATAAATACATACTTACTCAGCAGTTAAACTCTTGCACTAAAGTACAACGTTTCAGCTCAATACAAATTATCCAGGGGGCTATTCACACTTACTCCCGGCTTATTTAATACATGGGTATAAATCATTGTTGTTGAAACATCCGCATGGCCTAATAGCTCCTGAACGGTACGAATATCATATCCCGACTCTAGTAAATGAGTTGCAAATGAATGACGTAAGGTATGACTCGTCACTCGCTTCATTATTTGTGCATTAACTGATGCCTGTTTTATATTCTTTTGCACACTACGCTCATGCAAATGATGCCGTCTTCTAATTAACGTTCGGGGATCTTCCGCAGGCCGAATAGACGGAAATAAATATTGCCACTTAAGTTCTTTACATGCATTTGGATACTTACGAGACAATGCATCCGGCATATAAACACCGCCAAGGCCATCAGACAAATCTTGCTTATGAAAGATTTCCACCTTGTCAATCTGTACTTTAATATTATCAATTAACTTTAGCGGTAATGGCACTACTCTATCTTTTCTTCCTTTACCCGCACGAATAAATATTTGCTTATACGCAAAATCAATATCTAATACACGCAAACGAACGCACTCCATTAACCTCATGCCACAACCATACATTAGACTGGCCATTAGCTTATAAACATCATGATTAATCTCGCCAATTAGAGCCTTAACTTCTTCTCTGGCTAAAACAACGGGTAAATGTTTTGGTTTTTTTGAACGAACGAATTCACTAAAATCACCGACATCGATCTGCAAAGCTTTTTTATATAAAAACGCAATTGCATTGAGTGCCTGGTTTTGTGTACTAGATGAAACCTTCCTGATAACAACCAAATACTCAAGATAACGCATAATATCGCCGGCATCTAATGCATTAGGATGAGAAAAAGAATTGAAGCTAATAAAGCGGCAAAGCCAGTGAATATACGATTGCTCCGTTCTAATAGAGTATTGACGCAGACGAACCTCGGCGATCACCCTTTCAATCACATCTGGGAAGAGCTCCTTTATCTTATGTTGAGAAGGATAATCGGAAAATGTAACCTGTGAATCATTCGAAGAGTAACTACGCGCAACTGTCGCGTGATCTTTAGGCAGCTTAAGAGCCAGTGCATCCCAATCATCCCATGGAAAAGTACTAGCCCAATCTGTTATCACCATATCGACAAAAAGAATTTTAAGAGAAGAAACAACCTGCCTAAACTGCCAATCGAGCAAATTCTCGTTGCCGCCTATCTCCTGCAAGTAATCGCTTAGCATGCTTGCCGTATGGGATTTAAGACGATGATTTTTATAGGCACGAATATAATCCTCAGCACGTATAACATACCACCGTACAACAGCCTTATTAACACCGTAAGACTCTGATTTAATTATGTATTTATCCCAGAAACGGGCAACTGAATTATCCATAACACAAATCCTTATGTTAAATACTCCACAAGCTAAGACTATATGTGTAATATCAACAAATCAATAACAACAAGAAAGTGATAAGCGAACGCCGCGTTACACCTAGATATACGGCGCCGCCTATTTCACTGTTAGGTGTCAAAGGAATGAAAAATAAACTATTTACATTAATAGTCTTTATTGCTTACTCTAATTCAGTACAATCGCTCGCACTGAAAGAATCTGAGGTTTTCCCATGTGGGTCTCCGGATTACCTTAAATGCCTCGATGTCTCTAAAAGCACATGCACGGAAGCATTAACAAAAGCATCAAATCAATGTTACGGCTCTTTAGATTTTGGCAGTATTGATTACGAAGCAGATAAAGAAATCATAATTAACGCTACTAGATGCTTCTCTGATAAATTCATGGATAACTTAAACAAAAATGATACTGTTTTTAAAAAATGTGAGCATTTAATACAGAACCATATGAAAACCATTGTAGAAAAAGCAAAAAAAGAAAAGGAACGCTTAGACAACTGTTTCTTTAAAGATGAAGATGATCCTTGTCATAATTATAAATAACACACCTAACAAGGCGCTGCAGTTGACCAGTAATACGCCGCTTTGCTCTGTATTACGGTCAACTGAGCTTAAGCGTTAGAGCAACACAGATGAATAAAAAAGGCGATTGGGTCAAACCATTTACTTCTGATCTCATAAGTAATATGAAAGAAACAATTAAAAAAGCATATGGCAATGCAGAGTCTTTATTAGAAGATGCCCAGTTGCTATTAGAAAATAGAAGATATTCAAGGTCTACAGCTTTGGCAATTCTATCAGAAGAGGAATTTTCGAAATCATTTATACTGCTTGTTTGCTTAGGACAGCAAAGATGGGATTCTAATATTTATAAAGCATTAAGAGCCCACGCCACAAAACAAGGCATTTCTGAAGCAGCAAGAGAACATTACAATTGGGCTATTGAAAACATAAAAATGGTAGAAGAAATGAACAAAACATCATTCATAAAGAATGAACCTGCCTTAATCCCTGACGAAGAAAGACTAAACGACCTAAAAGACCTGGCGAGTAGTCGATTCAAAAAGCCTATAAAAGACCATTTGAAACAAGACTCTTTCTATGTCTCTCTTGATAAAGATTCAAAAATAATATCTACGCCAGAAAAAATTACAGAAATAAATGCAAAACAAACTATCGAAGAAGCAAAAGACTTTAAATCAGCAACTAAAGCACTGATGAGAGCTAATTCATTATGATTTATAATAGCTCTAACAATACGCTCTGAGTCCTTCGTCAAGTAATTTATTATAATAATTCGCCTTATTGAGTGACCACTTTTCGTTTCTTCAATGCAAACAAATATACTGACTCATCGTAAGGTGTTTTGTTTTTCC